>ULXW01045410.1_pt1 | contig 19246 bp, 18 predicted proteins | sample 1961661 | NCBI WGS metagenome assembly ULXW01 (sample SAMEA4835849, study PRJEB28245) | human gut metagenome | biome: gut microbiome; material: fecal sample | place: Denmark | collected 2008 | reverse complement strand
CAATGTTCTTTGTTGTTTTCAGCAACTCTGATATATTATCATAATCATCTGTGCTTGTCAACAACTTTTTTATTTTATTTCGTTCATCATCTGACGAGCGAGCGGAGAAGGAGGGATTTGAACCCTCGCGCCGCTATTAACGACCTGCACCCTTTCCAGGGGTGTCCCTTCGGCCAGCTTGGGTACTTCTCCGAATATATTACACGTTATTTAATTCGCTCTTTAAAAATTTCAAACTCAATTGTATTTTTAATGAGCGGAGAGGATGGGATTCGAACCCATGTGCCCTTGCGGACAAACGGTTTTCAAGACCGCCTCGTTATGACCACTTCGATACCTCTCCGTGTTTCGCACCTCAATCAGTGCGAGATTTATTCTATCATCAGAATTCCTCTCTGTCAACCATTTTTTTTACATTTTTTGATATTTTTTGTTTTGCCCTCAAATGTATTGTCATTCCGGGTGTTGTAAATAAACATTGGCGATCAGCAGGTCTTCCGGTGTTGTAATTTTGATGTTGCGGTAACTCCCCTCGATCAGCTTTGACTTTTTTCCTTTGGTACGTTCCAGCACCATGGCATCGTCCGTGATCGCAGCATCCTCTGTTTTTAGCATTTCCTCATATGCCTCGTAAATAAGTGCATACGAAAAAGTCTGTGGTGTCTGTATCATCCAGACGTTTTTCCGGTCTGGTGTCTGCTTTGCATAGCCTCCTTCATCTGCAATCTTAATGGTATCTTTCACCGGCATGCCAACAACACATGCCTGATATTCCGGCACCTCCAACATGCAGCGCCTGATGATGTCCTGATTCACAAAAGGTCTTGCCCCATCATGGATCAGCACATAATCCGCATCGCTTGTCTGTTTTAACCCTTCAAACACAGAATGATAGCGTTCTTTGCCACCTTCAACGATAGCCTTGACCTTAGAAATTCCGTATTTATCCACAATTTCTCTTCTGCAAAATTCCTCTTCGCCCTTTCCAACTACAAGAACAATTTCATCTACTGCACTATCTTGAAACTCTTTTAATGAGTAATACAGGACTGGTCTGTCCTGTATTATAAGATACTGTTTATGCACTTGGGAATTCATTCTCTTTCCGGAGCCTGCTGCCAGAACAATTGCAGCATATTTTTGTTTTTCCATCCCTGTTCCTTCCATTATCGATTCTATAGCCAATTATTTACTAACGTTCTCCAAGTTTTAAGTTTGGAATTGCATTCAGATCTAATCCATCCCTTTTTCCTGCCAGGAAATCATAGTAAGCTGCAACGCCAATCATCGCTGCATTGTCGGTGCAGAAAATTGGTGACGGATGATAGAACTTCACACCTTTTTTCTCACAGGCTTCACGCATAGCCTCCCTTAATGTTCCATTGGACGCCACACCTCCTGCGATCGCAAATTTGTCCATTTTAAACTCATCGATTGCTTTCATCGCATTTCCAACCAGCACATCTGTTACTGCTTTCTGGAAAGAAGCTGCAACATCAGCCTGCACAACCTCAATTCCCTTCATATTACATCCGTTAATATAGTTTAATACCGCTGATTTCAGACCGCTAAAACTGAAATCGTATGGTCCATCTTCAATTTTAGCACGTGGAAATTCCATCGCATGTGGATTTCCCTCATGTGACACTTTCTCGATTTTCGGTCCGCCCGGATACCCCAGTCCAATGGCACGTGCGACTTTATCAAAAGCTTCTCCTGCTGCGTCATCTCTCGTTCTGCCAAGGATCTCGTATTTTCCATAATCAAGTACTTTCACAAGATGTGTGTGTCCACCTGATACAACAAGACATAAAAACGGCGGCTCTAATTCCTTATTTTCAATGTAGTTTGCACTGATATGTCCCTCAATGTGATGTACACCTACCAATGGAATGTTTTTTGCATAGCTGATTGCCTTCGCCTCTGCCACTCCAACAAGGAGAGCTCCCACCAGACCAGGTCCATAAGTTACTCCTATCGCATCAATATCATCCAATGTAACAGATGCATCTGACAATGCCTGTTCAATTACCTGATTTATTTTCTCAATATGTTTACGCGAAGCAATCTCCGGTACAACGCCACCATATAAAGTGTGCAGTGCGATCTGAGACGAGATCACATTACTTCTGACATCGCGTCCATTTACCACTACGGCTGCTGCGGTCTCATCACAAGAACTTTCGATTGCAAGTATTTTTATCTCTTTATTCATCATCTGAAGAGTCACCATTCACCTGATAGAACACCAGAATCTTCCAGTTTCCATCTGCATCCTTTCTCAAAACATACATTTGATAAGTCCTGCTGTATGCGCTTCCCTCTTTTATAAAATAGGAAGCTTTCACATAGGCGCAGTCATCCCCATCTACTTCTTTGTATTCTACGTCGTTGCTGCTGTCTACAGCAGAAGACGCAATGGTCTTATTTTTATCATGATACTCTGAAATATCTTCTTTCAAATTCTTAAAATATTCATCTCTTGGATTATTTTCCAGCAGTTCATCATCAAAAAGTTTTCTCGCCTGATCTCCAAGATCATAAAGTTCATCATCCGTATATTCATCATTATAAAAACAGGTGATAATACGATTGTAAAGCTTCACAACTTCACGAGGAGTAGCCGGATAATTTTTATCCAGATTTTTCGTTGTCAGTTCCTGTATCTCTGTCAATGTAATGTTCTCTTCTTCTTTTGCATTGTTCCGATTGGTCAGATAGTAATAACCGCCCAATATTACACACACGCACACCACGATTATGATCACAAATTTTGTATTCTTCATAAAATCGCCCTGCCTTTCTTTTTATCCAAACTACATGTAACATTTCAGGATTCAAAAATCCTATTCATTTTCATCAAAAAGTAATTCGACACTCTTCCCATCTTTTCCAAGATAAGCATTTGGAAAAATCTTTTTCACCTCAGGCATATAATCTTCTGCATGAACTAAAGATGGTGAAAAATGAGTCAGCCACATTTCTTCCACCCCGGCTCTTTTGGCCATGTCTGCGGCTTCATAAAATGTCATATGCTTGTATTGTTTTGCTTTTGCTATTTTATCTTTTTCTGCATACATACCCTCACAGATGAAAAGATCGGAATGCCTTGCACATTTTACAATGTTTTCTGTTGGTCTTGTGTCCGTACAATAGGTTACCTTGATTCCTTTTCTCGGTGCCCCAAGAACCATGTCCGGGGTAAAAGTAATTCCATCCTCCGTTGTGACTGTCTGGCCTTTTTGTAACGGATTCCACAATTTCTGTGGAATTTGATTGTTTCTGGCTCGTTCCACATCGAATCGTCCGGCACGTCTAATCTCGACTGTGTATCCATAGCAGCTGATATTATGATTTACTTTAAATGCATGAATATGATATCCGTTGATCTCCATATCCTCTTCCGGTCCGGTCAATTCTATGTACCTGATCTCAAAAGGAAGTTCCGGGGCGATCATGCGCAGCGCACTTACTACTTTTTCAAGTCCCTTTGGTCCGATCATTGTGAGTGGTTCTGTCCGTTCCGCATTTCCCATTGTGAGAAGCAGCCCCGGAAGTCCGCTGATATGATCTGCATGGTAATGGGTAAAACAAATAACGTCAATCGGTTTAAATGTCCATCCTTTTTCCTTGATGGCGATCTGCGTTCCCTCACCACAGTCAATCAACAGATTGCTGCCGTTATAGCGCATCAGCGCTGCGGTAAGCCATCTGTGTGGAAGTGGCATCATGCCTGCTGTTCCTAAAAGACATACGTCTAACATGGATTTCTCCTTTTCTAACTCTATACTATCTCTCAGTGCCCGTGTACCATTACATAGGCATCCTCTTTTGGAAATTCATAAAATCCTTTGCGCATACCACACTGTACAAACCCATTGCGTTCATACAGCCTGATGGCACTGTCATTTGATGCACGTACTTCCAGAACAATTCTTGCGACGCCTTTGTTTTCTGCAATTTTTAATAATTCTGTAAGTAACATACCACCAACTCCATGGCAGCGCTCTACCGGTGCTACTGCAACATTGGTAATTTCTCCCTCATCCATTGCCAGATACATACCAATATATCCAATGATGCGGTTATTTTCCTCTGCTACAAGAAAAACCGTATTACCAAGGTTGACTGCATCTAAAAATCCCTGTCTACTCCACGGCTGTGAAAATATCTGCCGTTCTATTTCTGTGACTGCATTGGTATCTCTCACCTGCATTTCCCGAATCTGAATCATTTTTTCTGCTCCCCTTCAAGTCTTTCTCTCTCTGCCTGGGAAAGTCTTAAATAATCAGGTTTGTGTTCCTCCGCTGTCTCTGTTTTTCCCTCTGTATAATAGATCTCTCCAAGTGCTGCCACTGCTCCCGCACGCTGTTTGTTCACATGCGCTGGTGCAAAGGTATATGGCACTGTGCAGTTTTCATGGATATATGTTTCGAACACTGCCACGCCATCCCCTAAAAAGACAACTGCCTGTCCGAGTTTGTTCACTTCTGCGATAATCTCATCAATTCCCACTGCACACTGCGGTTTTATAATTTCCATCTGATTTCCGTCAAAACGGTACAAGCCTGTGTACGTCTGGTTTCTTCTTGCATCCATCAGCGGACAGATGATGTCTCTGTTACCTGCGAGATTGTATGCAAGAGCATCCACTGTAGGGATGTGGATCAACGGTTTCCCAAGCGCCAGTCCGAGTCCCTTTGCTGTGGCAGAACCGATACGAAGTCCGGTAAAAGAACCCGGTCCACCGGAAACTGCGATGGCATCGATGGAATTTAAGTCCAATTCGATCATTTTTGCCACTTCATCTAACATCGGGAGAAGTGTCTGGGAGTGTGTTTTCTTATAATTAACGGTATATTCGCCCTTTAAGTCATTGTCCTCTACGATCGCAACACTTGCGACGAGTCCTGAACTGTCAAGCCCTAATATTTTCATAACGTTTTTTGCCTTTCCTGCTAATCTAACTCTCGAATGATAATTTTACGATAATCGAAGCCTTTTTCCAAGTCCTTTTCAATAGAAATATCATGTCTTTTCTCCGGCAGGATCTCTTCGATCAGATTTGCCCACTCAATCATGCACAGACCATTTCCATAAAAATAGTCCTCATATCCGATCTCATCCATCTCCTCAATGTCCCCGATACGGTAAACATCAAAATGATAAAACGGCATACGCCCTTCCTCGTAAACCTGTACGATGGTAAATGTCGGGCTGCAGATTGGTTCCCTGATACCAAGCCCCTCCGCAATTCCCTGCGTAAATACAGTTTTTCCGACACCAAGATCCCCAATTAATGTGTATACATCTCCCGGTTTTGCCTGCTGCCCGATTTTTTTCCCGAGGGCATGTGTCTCTTCGGGAGAAAATGTCTCGATCATTGTCTCTTTCATATCGCTATCCTTCCTGTCAAATGTTCCTTACTGCATTTTTACACGATGTTTTGGCAGCTTCTCATTTGCAATTTTTGCAAGTTCCTTATACTGTTCCCCCAACTGCTCTCTCGGAATGATATACGCATTGATCCTTGTGCTGTAAACCAAAACATTGCTTTTTGTCGCTACCATTTTGTAAATCTGATCCCATGGAAGGTTTGCACTCTCTTCCCCCTGGGAAACGGTAAATCCGTTTTCATCTACAAGATAATGTAATGTTCCACGCAGCACTTCCGATGCTGCAAGTGCACTCTTGGAACGCAGCCACAGCGTGACCGGCATATATAATAGGAAAATAATGCCAAACGCAATATACAAAACCGTATAGGTAATGTCTAGTCCACCATATGTTAAGCCAGCCACAATAAAAATAATAATGGATACAATAATGGAAAACCATCCATGAAATCCTGTGTAGGTCTGATACATATTAAATCGGTACATATCCTGAGATCTTAACTTTATATCAAATTGCATATAATCCTAACCCTCCTAAGTCTCCTATCCTTTAACAGAAAAAGTATATCATTTTTTACAAAAAAAGAAAAGACGCATATAAAATACGTCTTTTCCAAATTTTTTTAGTTACTGTCCGCCCGCCTGTTCCAGCAGCTTTTTTCACACTTAGCGGTTCTGGCTTCCTTTTAAAATCGGGGAGATATGTTTGTAAGTAAGGAACGTGATCACAACGGAAAACATTCCTTTGATAATGGTAAATGGCATGTTAAAGCAGATCAGACACTGTAAAATATTTTTTACAGATGGAAGAATTGCCTGATAAGCCGCCAGGATTACTTCCTCTGGCATAAAGTTGTAATATACCGGATATACAAGGAAGTAATTGGAAACAATACTAAAGATTCCCATGAATGCTGCGCCGACCAGAGAACCGATCAGTGCAGATTTGCGGTTCTTTTTGTGTTTGTAAATAAGTCCTGCCGGAAGCACAAAGGCTACGCCCAAAATAAAGTTTGATAACTCGCCGACACCGCCTGTCGTTGTGATGAATAAGTGCAATACGTTTTTGATCAGACATACCACGACACCACATAAAGGTCCCATTGCAAATGAACCAATTAATGCCGGAAGCTCTGAAAGATCCATTTTAATAAATGCTGGCATGAATGGCACTGAAAAATCCAGAAACATTAAAATATACGCTACTGCAGATAACATTGCTGTTACGGTAAGGTATCTTACATTGACTCTCTTTTCTGTTTTGTTTACGGTTGCTGTTTGTGTGCTCATTGTCACTCGTCTCCTTTTCTGTTTGAACTTGGAATTCGAGGTGAATATTACGTGTAATAAAATACCCCGGATATATAAATATCCGGGGCTTATACAGGTTTCCCTGTTAAATTCTACATGCTAAAAAACACGCTTTCTTCTCTCATCCAGACTATACTGTCGGTTCCGGACTCACACCGGATCAGCTGCTTGCGCAGGTCACGGACTTTCTGACAATTCAACTCTGCCAGATCACCGTCGGTCGGGAATCTACGTTATCGTATCACCCTGCCCCGAAGAATTCCTTATTTGTTTTACATATTTATTCTATGCATATGTCTGTCACTTGTCAATATCAATTTTAAAACAATTACAATTTCATCGTAAGCTGGATACGCTGTTTTTTCAGATCGATACTCATGACTTTCACTTCCACGATATCACCGACGCTGACGACTTCGAGTGGATGTTTGATGAATTTGTCACTCATCTGCGAAATGTGGACCAGACCATCCTGATGTACTCCGATATCGACAAATGCACCAAAATCAATAACGTTTCTTACGGTTCCTTTTAAAACCATGCCCGGTGTTAAATCTTTCATCTCAAGGACATCGCTGCGCAGGATAGGTTTCGGCATATCCTCACGCGGATCACGCGCCGGTTTTTCCAATTCCTTCACAATATCCTGTAAGGTGATGGCTCCGATACCAAGTTCTTCTGCCAGTTTGTCATAATTGGAGATTTTTTTGGAAATACCATCCAGATTCCGGTTTTTGACATCTTCCATGGTAAATCCTAATTTATCCAGCAGTTTCTTTGTGGCATCATAACTCTCCGGATGCACACCTGTAGCATCCAACGGATTTTTGCCATCTGTGATACGCATAAATCCGGCACACTGCTCGTAGGCCTTTGGTCCTAATTTTGCCACTTTTAGAAGCTGGTTTCTGGATCCAAATCTTCCGTTTTCTTCGCGGTAAGCTACAATATTTTTTGCGATCACTTTGCTGATACCGGAAATGTACTCCAGCAGAGAAGCAGAAGCAGTATTCAGATCTACACCGACTTTATTCACACAGTCCTCAACCACACCACTTAACGCCTCACTTAATTTTTTCTGGTTCATATCATGCTGATACTGACCGACACCGATAGATTTCGGGTCAATTTTTACAAGCTCTGCCAGAGGATCCTGCAAACGTCTTGCCATGGAAGCCGCACTTCGCTGTCCCACGTCAAAATTCGGAAATTCCTCTGTCGCAAGTTTACTTGCTGAGTAGACAGAAGCGCCCGCCTCATTGACGATAATATACTGTACTTTTACCGGAATCTCTTTTAATAAATCGACGATCACCTGCTCAGATTCCCTTGACGCAGTTCCATTTCCAAGTGATATCAATGTAATATGATATTTGGAAATAAGTTTTTTTAATACCGTCTTTGCCTCTTCCACTTTGTTCTGTGGTGCGGTCGGGTAAATGACAGTCGTATCTAACACTTTTCCGGTCGGATCGACCACTGCGAGTTTACATCCGGTGCGGAATGCCGGATCCCAGCCAAGCACAACCTGTCCTACGATCGGCGGCTGCATCAATAACTGCTCTAAGTTCTTGCCAAACACACGAATCGCACCATCCTCTGCCATCTCAGTGAGACTGCTTCTGATCTCACGCTCGATCGCAGGCGCAATGAGACGGTCGTAAGCATCTGCCACAACTTCTTTTAATACAGGTGTTGTATTCGGATTGTCTCTTGTGATCACTTTCCGCTCAAGAAAACGTAAAATATCTTCCTCCGGCGCCTCCACTTTCACGTTAAGGATCTTCTCATTCTCACCGCGGTTTAACGCAAGTATGCGGTGCCCAGCCAGCTTATTCACAGGCTCATCAAACTCATAATACATCTCATAAACAGATTCCGCCTCCGGATCTTTTGCCGTGGAAGTCACATGACCTTTTTTCATGGTAAGGTCACGGATTCTCGTACGGTAATCCGCCTCGTCTGAAACCGCCTCGGCGATAATATCTTTTGCTCCGGCAATCGCATCCTCTGCGGAATTGACTTCTTTTTCCGGATTGATGAATTTGGCAGCCTCTGCCTCAAGCGGTGTGTTTAACATCTGTAAAGTGATCACATTGGCAAGGGGTTCGAGTCCCCTCTCCTTTGCAATCGTAGCTCTTGTTCTGCGCTTTGGTTTGTAAGGGCGGTATAAATCCTCCACTGCAACCATCGTCTCAGCCGCAAGAATCTGTGCCTTTAATTCATCTGTCAGTTTTCCCTGTTCCTCAATGCTGTTTAAAACAGTCTCCTTACGCTCTTCCAGATTGCGGAGATAGGTAAGACGCTCATATAGATTACGGAGCACTTCATCATTTAAGGAACCGGTCACTTCCTTACGGTATCTTGCGATAAAAGGAATGGTGTTCCCCTCATCGATCAATTTCACTGTTGCCTCTGCCTGACTTTTTCTGATACCAAGTTCTTCAGAGAGTTTCAAAATAATATCCATGGTAAATCCTTTCTTCCTGAATTGTTTTACAGACTTATCCGCAGTCTGCCAATCCAATGTTCTGACGTTTTCCCGTCAGAATCCTGCTGATACCCATTGTACCACGTTCCCTTCTTACGCTTCAAGTAAAAGCAATTGCATTTTTTTATTGTAACATCTCGTTTTCCTATGCTATAATAAATTAATTTGAGGTAAATCATAAAACCTTATCATTTTCATTTTACTTTTAAGGAGGAAGTTTTTTATGAACGAAAACAACGGAGCAATCCGTGACGCCAGCGTTCTTGGTGTCCCAAAAATGTTAATCTTAGGATTACAGCACATGTTCGCTATGTTCGGTGCAACCATTCTCGTACCGATTTTAGTAAACAGCTACTTTGGTGAAGATGTACTTCACGTTCAGGTTACTTTGATCTGCGCAGGTCTGGGAACATTATTTTTCCATCTGTGTTCCAAATTCAAGGTTCCTGCATTTCTCGGTTCATCTTTCGCCTTTTTAGGCGGATTTGCAACTATCGCAAATCTTGACACCGGCGTTTTTGCCGATATGTCCAACGCAGACAAACTTTCCTACGCATGTGGCGGTATCGTCGTAGCAGGTTTACTTTATCTAATACTTGCTCTTATCATCCGTCTTGCAGGTGTAAAAAAAGTTATGCGTTTCCTTCCACCTGTTGTAACAGGTCCAATCATTATCTGTATCGGTTTAAGTCTTGCCGGCTCTGCCATAAACAACGCTTCCACAAACTGGCTTCTTGCATTTATTGCACTGGCTACCATTATTGTATTTAATATCTGGGGAAAAGGAATGTTTAAGATCATCCCGATTCTGATGGGTGTTGTTGTTTCCTATGCTGCCGCACTGATTTTCAATGCACTCGGAATGACAAATGCAGATGGTTCCGCAATCCTTGATTTTACAAATATCGCATCTGCTGCATGGGTAGGTGTTCCTGAATTCTCTATCTGTAAATTCAATATCTCCGCTATTTTGGTTATGGCTCCGATCGCCCTTGCTTCCATGATGGAGCATATCGGTGATATGTCTGCTATCTCTGCAACTGTCGGAGAAAACTTTATCGAAGATCCGGGACTTCACCGCACTTTGATCGGTGACGGTCTTGCAACTTCCCTCTCCGCATTAGTCGGTGGTCCTGCAAATACTACTTATGGCGAGAACACAGGTGTTCTTGAGTTAAGTAAGGTACACGATCCGAAGGTTATCCGTATCGCTGCTCTATATGCAATTATTTTAAGCTTTATTCCAAAGATGGCAGAAGTGATCGGTTCTATGCCTTCTGCGATCATCGGAGGTGTCAGCTTTATGCTTTACGGTATGATCTCTGCGATCGGTGTCCGTAACGTTGTAGAAAACCACGTAGACTTCACAAAATCACGCAACCTGATCATTGCCGGTGTTATTTTCGTATGTGGTCTTGGATTTTCTAACGGACTTACTTTTACCGTTGCTGGAACTGATATTACTTTAACTTCCCTTGCAATTGCTGCAATTGCCGGTATTCTCTTAAATGCAATTTTACCTGGCAATGATTATCACTTTGGAAAGGATGTTGAGGCGGATTCAAACCGTGGTATTGATATGATGCCGAACCTGCATGAAGATACAAGCTATGGGGATCACGAAGAATAAATCAAAACTTAACTAAGTGATATCTTAGGTTAATGAAAAAGAAAAACCGTACAGACGAAATATGATGTTCCTGTTCGCAAAGCTCACAAAGGAAATCATATTTGTCTGTACGGTTTTTCTTTTATTTACACTGTGAATAACTTGTAAGAAAGTCTTAGCTAGATATAGTATATGTTAATCTCGCCAAAGCTTGTTTCGCCTTTTAATTTCAAAGTGTTATTACTGCTTCCCTCACATACGCCATGTGTTTTGACGCTTCCGAATGCCTGACCAAGGTTGTTCTCTGTTTTCCATTCTTTCGGAATGTAAAGATTTGTTTCGCCAAAGCTGTTGTCAACTTTGATTTTTGCACTTCCGGACTGGATAATGGCATTATCAAAGTATACGGTAAGCGAACCAAAGCTATTATCCACATCCGCCATACAGAAGTTATCGGAATTCACGTATTTGATGGCTGTACCAAAATTGTTATCGATTTTTATATTTTCACCAATGTACTTTCCATCCTCGTTGTCGCTGTCACTGTCAAACTCAAAAGAAATGGAAGGGTTGTGTCCGCTCTTCTTTTTGAAGATCAAAGAAAGTCCAATGCTTCCGAGTAACGCTGCGCCCAAAACAGTCCACGGTGTGAGGGCTGTGATTCCGAGCTGGTCATCGTATATGATACATATAAATGCGATGGAAAACAGGATTTCCCAGAAATTCACGTTGCGGATACCATTTAAAAAGAGCCAGATAAAGAATACCGTCAATAAAACACTGAACACACTGATCTCCGGCATGATCCAGAGTTTGCTGACTACCACATAAACTGCTGCAAGGATGAAAAATAACCCCCATAAAATTTTTCCACTGTTTTTTCTTAATTTCATTGATGTAACCTCTTTTCTTCTAATTTATTGATTAATGGTTTGTAATAGTATCTTGAGACATACACCTGCTTGTGTGTGTCTGCAAATGCCACCACACTTGATGCCGTCAGGTTCCGGCTGATTGAATAAATGTGGCTGGTATTCACGATTGCAGATTTCGATATCCGCATAAAACTTCCCGGAAGAAGTTCCTCAAGCTCGTAAAGTTTGTATTTTGTCTGGTAAATATTGTCTCTCGTATGTGCATTGATTCCATCACTGTCTGTCTCAAAGAACAGGATTTCATCCAAGGTCAGGTAGTACTCTGTATTTCCTCTGTAAAAGACGAATTTCTGCGAGGTATTGATCACTTCGCTCACCGCCTTCTGCACATCCGCAATCTGTTCCGTCAGTCCCCTGCACCGGATCAGTACTTCGTCCTCCGGGAGCCCCTCATCGATTTCAATTTTGATTTTCATAACTTTTTCGCGCTCTCTTTTTCTCCTCTGTCATTTTTCAATTGCTGATTTTTGTCTCGTCTTAAGATTTTTATATGTCTAAACTGTTAATGTATTTTATGCGAGCTCTCTTTGATTTCTTAACTGAGTTTAGTATATTCGATGCTCCAGATCCTGTAAATAGATTTGAGGTAAGAGGTAATTTTTCGGTGATAAGACGTAAAAAAGGGGGCTCTACGATTCGTCGATTGCTATTTTTCTGAGGTTTTTATAAGATATAAGTAGCTGGTTTTGCATATCGTATCATTTGCCTGAAGGCAAAAGTAAGCATTTTTTCACAATATAGTACATCAGGAAACATCGAAAGGAGAACTTGTATGGATAATCAGAAATTAGGAATTTTTATCACTGAATTAAGAAAAGAAAAGGGCTTGACACAGGCACAGTTAGCGCAGAAATTGAACGTGACCGACAAAGCTGTCTCAAAGTGGGAACGTGGTGTTGGCTTTCCTGATATCAAACTTCTTGAACCATTAGCAGATGTTCTTGATATCAGCCTGCTTGAACTGATGAATTCAAAGCGTCTGCCAAAAACAACCGTTTCCGCTCCAGATACCACAGATGCATTTCAAAACGTGATTGATCTTGCATCTTACGAAAGAAAAATAGAGCGGCAACGCATCGCCCTTGTGACACTCTTTATCGTCCTGTTGATTGCACTGATATTTCTGGTTGACATAATGCAATCCTTTGGTTTTCTATTTGTATGCCTTCCTATTATTTTATTTTTTCTTGGCATATGGTTTTTACGGTTAAGTCATAAGAAGTCCACACACAAACATGCTTTTTTGTTTGCAGGATTGCTCGCGTTTGCATATCCGCTCTGCCTTATTCTGCTTTTCTGTTTTGCCTTTGCGCTTGGCGGTCCGGTTCCGAATTGATTGGATACAATAGAAAAGGAAGATATCGCATGCAATACCTTCCTTTTCTACATCTTATAAATTTTTCAGAGTTTCAACACCGGCTGCTAAATATGGATTGTCGATCTCAAAGAATTTTCCTTCATCCGCTTTCTCTGCGTAAGCCGGATCGACCGGCAGTTTTCCAAATACCGGGATTCCAAGCTCTTGTGCTGCTTCATCGACATGGCTCTGTCCGAAAACATTGATCTTTTTACCACAGTCCGGACATTCCAGATAACTGAAGTTCTCCACAACGCCAAGTACCGGGATATGCATCATATTCGCCATATTGTAAGCCTTCTTCACGATCATCTGTACCAATTCCTGTGGTGATGTCACAACGACGATTCCATCTACAGGAAGTGACTGGAATACCGTAAGCGGAACATCACCGGTTCCCGGCGGCATATCTACAAATAAATAATCAATATCGCCCCATACTGTCTCATTCCAGAACTGTTTTACAACACCTGCTATGACAGGTCCTCTCCAGATGACCGGATCTTCTTCGTTGTCTAACAATAGATTGACGGACATGATCTTGATCCCATTCTCTGCAGCCATTGGAACCATGCCATCCTCTGTACCGTAAACCTGTCCATGTACTCCGAACATTTTCGGAATGGACGGTCCTGTAATATCAGCATCCATAATTCCCACTTTATATCCAGCCTTGTTCATGGCACATGCAAGGGAAGATGTCACAAATGATTTTCCAACTCCACCTTTACCACTGACAACACCAATCACTTTTTTTACATTAGAAGCTTTGTTCATTGGCTCTTTGGCAATTCCGCTTCCGCCCTTTGCTTTGCTTGGACATCCCTCGCAGCTTTCCCTGCTACAGGTAGATGCACTGCTGCAACTGCTGTTTTCTGGCATTTTTACGCCCTCCTTCATCTCTGTGAGGCACGACTACTATCTTATTTTATAAAAGCGCCTCACATTTTGTCTGATTTCTATTATAACCTATAAATCTAATTTTTCCAATAATACAAAGAAAATACAACGTTCTTTTTGAAGTACAAAACTTCAATCAACTAGACGGATATTTACGATTGTGATAATATCATGATGTGATGGATCTGCCAAATTGCGCTTTTATGAAGCAGGTTCATCCAGTGATTCAGCTTTTACATAAGGAGACGATAACATATGAAAACAGATCAATATTCGATTTTATTCAGCAGTTTAACAGGTAATACAAAGAAGCTTGCCGATGCGATCCATGAAACGCTGCCCGAAGAGGGCTGTGAGTATTTTGGTGCGATCAAGACACCAGTGCCATCATCAGAATTATTGTATATCGGATTTTGGACAGATAAGGGAAATGCTGACAACGAGACACTAACTCTGTTATCAACTTTAAAAAACCGACGAATTTTTCTTTTCGGAACAGCCGGTTTTGGTGGAAGTGATGCATATTTTCAAAAGATCCTCGGACAGGTCAGACAGTCCATAGATCCAAGCAATACCATTATCGGAGAATATATGTGTCAGGGAAAAATGCCGCAGTCTGTGCGGGAGCGCTATATGAAAATGAAAGAAAATCCTGAGCATCCGGCTAACCTTGATGCATTGATCAAAAATTTTGACTGTGCTTTGTCACACCCGGATTCTGACGATCTGGAAAAGTTGAGAAATCTCTGCCGCCTGCGCTAGGGAGCAATACTCCGTTCATAGCCGGATTCATAAAATTCAATTTAAAAATCCGTACTACATCCTGCAAGCGGCAGTTCTTAAGTTAAGCAATGTTTAGCTGTAGCGCAATGCTTTTTTCAAAGCCATGGAAATTGCAGTTCCCACAACGAAACATACAATTGCCTCGACAACACCATTTACTCCGACGAATGCAAAGATAAACGGAAGCACCTTTCCCATACCAAAAGATTCACGCATGGTGGATGCAAATAATGTCACAAGCGTTCCCATAAAGAATGTTGTATTCAATAATGGGCAGCAAAGGCTGGCGATCGTAACGGATGCTGCTGACGGAATCTTTGTTTTTCGTAATCCATGATAAATAAGTCCTGTAAGCCATCCCATCAGAATACGTGTCGGAACACATACAAGGAATGTCAGGAATGGGTTAATTCCAAGCAGTAATGCACCAAACTGGCTCATTCCGAAGCACTGGATAAAGCTTGTTATTCCAAATACCCCTCCTAAGATTGCACCTGCTGTCGGTCCTAATGTTACAGCTCCTACCGCAACCGGTACAACAATCAGGGTAATTTCTAATCCTGCTGTTTTGATGTAACCAATCGGGGTAAAAGCCATGAGTAAAATGATGGCAACTAATAATGCCATTTCCACAAGATATTTTGTGGAGAATTTGTTTTTGTTCATAGTCTCTTCCTCTTTTCTATGATGATGTATTTTATCATGCCTGTAACCGCCATATCAGGTCGGTTCAGACTCGCATTTATAGCATAGCACTTTGTGAAAGGTTTATCAATTTGTTTTTAACTTTTATACACTTTGTTTTCTGCCCGCTTCCATTTTTTACATATTCCCTTCAATTCCTTTATTCTTCAAAATCCAGATACACTCCAGCAGTGCACAAACACCGGCAAAAATAAAACACTGCGCTGTTGTCACAAAACTGACCAGTCCACTGATGAGGAACGAAAGTACCGGCATCGCTGCAATGCTTGCCGCAGACATGATACCGCTGGTTCTCGCCAGATACTCCTGATTCACATATTTGACACTTGCAACCGACAAAAAAGCTCCTGTAGCTGCAACCACATATCCCAATGCCAGACTGTTTGCGATCACCACACCGTACCGGAACAACCGGTTTACAAAAAACGGTTCGCACAACGGGATTCCTATATAAAAAACAGCCACTACTACACAGGCTATCACCATAATTTTTTTGCCACTCATATGTTTTTTCACAACCGGATACGTTACAGAACCGAAAAGCATACCAACGGTCAATGCCGCGCTTAATAATGAAAGCATTTCTGCCCCACCGTGCAAAATTTCATCCACCATCGGTGCCTCAAGACTGTTTAGCGGAACTAAAATTCCATTCATAAAAAGAACTATTACCATTAAATAACATACTTCGTGCGATTTTCGGACATAAGAAAACCCTTCTTTTAAATTGGTGATATATGCTTTTCCATCAAAAATCTGTGATCTGCTTCTCTCTTCTCTGGTATTCACAAAGCAGATGATCAATGCAGACAAAAGAAATGTTGCCATATCCAGATAAATTGCACCAGCGGCTCCAATCACAGCGATAATACCGCCTGCCGCCATAGTTCCTGCAAGTTCTGTAACGGACGAAAACGTTGACATCAAAGACATTCCATACTCATAATATTCTGCCTGCAATACCCGCGGTGTCAGTGCGCTGCCCGCTGGTCCCCTGAATGCTTCCACTGTCGATATGATACACGTCGTAACCAGCAACATCCACGGCTGCAAAAATCCAAGTAAATATCCACTCGCAACAAATGCCACGCAGAATGCCCTGATCAAATCCGTAATAATCATAATTGCTTTCTTATTCCTTCCCTCCACCCACGCACCTGCGAGCGGAGTTACAAATACTGATGGTACTTTATTCACACCAAATATCACGGCTGACCAGACGGCACTGCCCGTCAGTTCATATACGATCCATGTGGAAGCGATTGCGTCAATCGAATCTCCAAACCGGTTAATTAAAGCTGCCACCATCATTTTCATATACTCTTTTTGTTTAAAAATATCTTTGTATCCAATTTTCTCATTCTGTTCCATGTTTATGCCCTACTTTCCATCTGACTCTATCACTACATTCGTCAGGCACATTTCTTATTTTCTATAACAAATGATTTGCACCTGATCAACAGTAACTTTATATCTCTGCTCAAACATTTTGACTACAGTCAATCTTTGTTAGATATTCATAAACATATTTGTCGACATTTTGTTTGATAATTATCTAACTTCATGTTATACTAATGTTAGATGGATGTCAACAATTATTTTTATATACATCTAATATCGTTTAGATGTATATCTAACATTAACAGCAATTGTACAAAAAACTGCTAATTTCAAATGATATTACAACCTTTCCATGATTGGAGGAAACATTATGTCAACCTATATGAAAACAAATGCATTAAACACCGCTTTTCAATTATTAAAAGTAATTGCATCAGGAAAACTTTTACAGGAACAGATTACAGAAGCCGAGGCGGAATTGCATATCCATTTTGATCAAAAGCAGCTTCTGACTGCAAATTCTGCTTTGCTTGATCTGTTGGAAAAGATCAAAGCCGAGACTGCGCACAAGTTGAAAAATGATACTGATCTGCTCAACTCTTATTTTTGCAAAATCACAATTGCGCAAAAAGATTATGAAAATGTCAGTCTTTTTCTCTTTCTTACCGAGCACCCTGCTGAACATTTAGATTATCCAGACTTTGCTTCCTATGTTGATTTTTTGTTGAATCTTACCGAAGCCAGGCGTTGCCAGCTCTTTTTAACTATGATAAAAAGATATAACCATATGTATCTGCGTGATACAGACTCTGATGAGCAGACAGACAACGTTTCCTCTGAAAAAAATATCTCAACCTTAGATGTCGTTGCAGCCATTATGGAAATGGATGTCCCTATGGAAATCCGCTGGAAAATCCAGGATATTTTTGTCCACTGGAAGTCCCATCTGGAAAAAGCGCTTCCGTTATTAAATTATGCGTATCAGACGCTTATCGACTTTGAGCCACAACTTGAATTATATGCACAAAATTTTATTTCCTATTGGACAAATGAAATCACAAACCAGGGAGGAATCGTTCCTTTTGCGGAACATCTTTTTCCTTTAAATAATCTCCCTGACAACCCCTTTGGATATAAGCTTTATATTTCCTTTTTCCTGCCTTTTGAACTTGGTTTCCACGCAGATTTATCTGCAGAAAATAACGTTTTATCTTTCCCTTACGAAATTGTTCTTGGAATTTTATATGGAGAATATGTGAAGCCTCAAAATCCATATGCACCAGATTTCATTGAAGATTCAGAAGCTTATATAAATGCCTTGAAACTCCTCAGTGACAAGAGTCGTTTTGAAATTATGTCTTACCTGAGTGAAAAACCTGCTTATGCCGGAGAACTTGTCAAATATTCAGGTCTGACTGCCGCGACCATCTCCCATCATATGTCGCAGCTTGCAGAAGCCTCCCTGATCCGTCTTGAAAAAATAGACACGAAAGTATACTACTCTGTAAACAAAGAAATGCTTCAGAAATGTTTTGGCTTTTATCAGAAAAAACTGCTTCACCCTTAAACCGGAGTTTAATTGGCGTAGTGCCGCAGATTCTGCGGTGCTTTCTTAGGGCTTGAAGGGGCAGATATAAGCGTCTTTCACAAGTCGTGATTTTATAGGTTTATGAAAAGAAAAACGGTACAGACGAAATATGATGTTCCTGTTCGCCGGGCATTCCGATAAGCCTCTGAAGAGTCTTATCTCCATGGCTCACGAAGGAAATCATATTTGTCTGTACCGTTTTTCTTTCATTTACGCTGTGAATGACTTGTGAGAGGACGCTTATATTTGCCCAATCAACGTTATGGATTGCACCACAGAATCTGCCATTTACGTTATGGAACTCGCGGGGTATGGGATGAGTGCCTATAGGATCAAAACTCAATCTGCATTTTTGAAATAAATGAATTAGGTTTTTTTAATGAATTTTAACGGAATAAAATAGAATTGTATATGTGATTATGGTAGAATATGATATTCATGATTTTGTCAATCGGAATTTGTAGGATTAGGTGTTCAGAAAAATATACAGAAAATCGCTCATTTGTGGGGGGTGCTACGAATCGTAACCAAGACCTTGCAGAATGGGAGCAGGCAGTTAAGAACGGACAGAAACCTGCTGAGAAACAGCACAGACCGCCCGAAAAACAAAGCGTGCGTAACAGGCTCAGACAGCTTCAGGAAGAGAACAAACAGAACTCTCAGCCGAAGCAGAGAAAGAACTCCCAAGACAGGGACAGATAATCACAACATAGAAAATCAACATTGCAGGGCAACCTGCCTTGCGGTCTTACATATATCAGAGCATAAGAAAACACCCTGCAAGATTTTTTGGGTATTCAAAGTTGTTGAGGGGCTGGTTTCGTGAGGGT
>ULXW01025611.1_pt1 | contig 19426 bp, 17 predicted proteins | sample 1961661 | NCBI WGS metagenome assembly ULXW01 (sample SAMEA4835849, study PRJEB28245) | human gut metagenome | biome: gut microbiome; material: fecal sample | place: Denmark | collected 2008 | reverse complement strand
GGCGCAACGTGAAGCTGCTCGCCTCCGGCGAATGCCGCCGCGTCCGCGACTGCTGCATCTTCCGCGTCAACAGCCTCGAAGTATTTTTGTAGGGGTTTGATAGTCAAAGTTTCGCAAATTATGCTTAACTTTGCGATATGATAAAATCTGTAGACGAAATAATACCCTTTAGCAAACGACACAAAGGGGAAACAATTCGACAAATCATTAGAGCAGATTCTGGATACTTAAAAGATTTGTTTACTAAAGACGACCGTTTAGTCTTTAGTCCTGAATGTTTTGATGAAATTTGTCGACTAACAGCAGGTCATAAAGATAATTGGGAACGCCCAACCCATCCAACGACTTCAATTTTTAATCAATGTAAGACATATAGAGTCAATTATCTTTATGATTTCAATGATAGTAAATTATTAGAATTAAATAACAACCGTTTATTAAATGACGACTAATATGGATACCATAAATTTAGGTTTACCTTCAGGAACTTTATGGGCTTCATGCAACTTAGGCGCAAATAATCCCGAAGAATATGGGGATTATTTTGCATGGGGTGATACTTCAACAAAAAGTGATTATGTTGGAAGAACATGTGAAACATATGATTTGAACATCGGAGAATTGAAATTTAATGATTTCGTTAATCGAAATGATGTGTTAGCTACTGACTATGACGCAGCATCTTGCATATTGGGAAATGATTGGAGAATACCTTCAGGACCTCAGGCACAAGAACTCATAGATAATTGTGATTGGGAATGGGTGAATAATTATAATGGGACGGAAGTCAATGGTATGCTTGGTAAAAGTAAGCATAATGGTGCTACTATTTTTCTACCAGCTGCCGGGTATCGCAATAATACTCAGCGTCTGATGGTTGGAGAAAACGGAGGCTATTGGACTGCTGCGCCAAATTTTACCGCAGCAAATCGGGCTTGGTCTATTGCATTTGACCGTAAAATCATTAATGTATTCAATCACGGACTAAGATATAATGGTTATTCAATTCGTCCTGTTATGCGAAATAAATGAACAATAACAATTTATATAATACATTCTTTGCCCCTTATTAAATTAGCGTCTTTTAGCACTCGATATAAGGTCCATAACTTTGAGACATCAATCTCAAAGTTATGGACTTTCTTAATTTCAATTCCGTTGAGACGCTGCCGGGCTACGAAGCCCGCGCCGCGTTCACCGTCAACTCGTCGGCGGTCTTCAAGGAAGACGTCGACATCGTTCCGACTATCGTTGACGATAGCCTCAGCTATGTGCCGTGGGGCGGCGACAACCAGATGCCTTTCGACATCATCGGTCTTATCGAGAAGGACGAGACGTTGGCAACCTGCCAACTCTTTAACGCCGAGGTCTGCTTCGGGTCGGGTCTGCAATATAATTGCGACACCGCCGCCTCAGCCGTCCGCGATGAAGTCGAGGACTTCACGCTCGACAACGACCTCGCCGCTTACTTCCTCGGTGTCTGCCAGGACTTCAAACACTTCGGCTTCGCCGTCAGCGTCATCATCCTTAATACCGACGGCACTAAGGTTGTGCGGCTGCTCCGCAAGGAGGCGTGTTACTGCCGGTTCGCGCCCGCCGACAAGTCCGGGCGAATACCCTCTATCCTTTACGCCAACTGGCGCAAAAGCATATCGGCCCGTTCCGACATCGAGGTCATCGACCTGCTCGACCACGCTTCGCCTTGGCAAGATCTGCAAAGCAAGCTTGCCAAAAAGTCGAAGTGCCGGAAATTCGCCATCGTTAGCCGTATTCCTACGGTTGACTCAACTTATTATCCCATTCCTTATTACGCTGCGCTTTTCAAAGGAAAGTGGTATAACATCAAACAGCTTATCGGCATCGCCAAAGAGGCGAAGCTGAAAAATTCAGCGCCGATAAAGTACCACATCGAGGTCGGTTCGAAATATTGGGAATCAATATTCCGTGCCGAGGGCATCACCGACCGCCGCAAACAACAGGAGCGCATCGTCGAGGAAAAGCAGTCTATCCTCGACTTCCTTACCGGGGCTGAGAACAGCGGCAAAGCCTGGTTCTCGACGTTCTACGTCACGCCCGACGGCAAGGAGCAACACGACGTCGTAATCCACAAGATTGACGACTCTAAGGAGGGCGGCGACTGGGAGACCGACATTCAGGAAGCAATCAATATGATTTGCTTTACTATGCGAGTGCATAGTAATCTGGTCGGCTCCGTGCCGGGTAAGGCACAGACCAACAACTCCGGCTCTGACAAGCGCGAGCTTTACACCATAGCCCAAGCCCTCCAAAAGCCGTATCACGACCTGCTTTTTACCGTGCATCGCATCATAATCCGATTTAACGGCTGGCAGGGCGTCAAAGTTGACGTGCCGTTTATGCAACTTACAACCTTAGATGAACACAAAGACGCCAAACAAGTAACTCCCAATAAAGATGAAACTGATAACGACTGATGCGCAGCTTCGCGCACATATCCCCAATATCATCGCCTCGGTCAAGGGCGAAGTGCCCTTTATCGAAAGGCTCGCGCTCTTTCTCGACCTCGCCGAAGACTGGGTCAGAATGACTTTCACTTCTGAAAGTACGTTCAACACTATCTGCGGCTACACAGACAGCAACGAAATCAAGATCATCTGCTCTCGGCTCGTCGTTGACGATGCTCTGCGCCGGGCAATTCCCTCGCTCGACATCGTGCTTACGCCCAATGGATTCGGCGTTGTCAGCACTCAGAATCTCGCTCCGGCATCCAAGCCGCGAGTGGACCGGCTCGTCGGCTCGATGCTCGCTCACCGCGACGACTGCATCGCCGCGCTGCTCCCCGAACTTGTCGGAGCAAGCAAGTGGCTCACATCGCCACAGGCCGACTTCTTTGGCTCAACACTTTTCCCTGACCTGGGCATCGTGGATGCTGTCGGCGGAGCCACTGGCTCCAAGTGGGAAAAGTATCTCGAACTTCGCCCGCAGGTCATAGACCTTGAAGCGTCGTTGGCCGAAGAATGGCTCTCGCCGGGACTTATGTCAGCGCTCCGATCGGAGAACCTGCGCGGAGATCTGACTGAAAAGCGGAGTGTTATTGTCCGACAAGTCAAAGCCCAGATTCTCGGCTACCTCAAATCGGGGTCGTTCAGTTCCCGTAGACTCGCGGATATTGTGAATCGTATTCGTGAAAACAAGGACGATTTTCCGGAGTGGCATCGGTCGGTTATCGCTCTGCGCTTTGCTGTACAAAGAATCCGCGAAGCTGTTTGCGCCCCCTGTATTCCGCAATGAAAAGAAAGCGAAAGGATATTGGTTTTAGCACCCCGGTGCAGTTCGGCAGTCTGTGAAGCGTAGTCGCATGGGCCGTCTGTCGGTCATATCTGATTGGAGTTACGGCACGAGGCACTGATTTTCCACTTGCAAAGGTAGGACTGACCGCTCAACGCAAAACAAGCCGCCGGATTTCCACGCAAATTTTTATAAATCTCCACCTTGCAGGTAGTATTTAACGCCACCGGCTTAAAATTTTGCTTGAAATTTTTGCTTCGCTCGCTTTCTCAGTTCTCCCAATCATTGCAATGTAAAATCTAAAGTGCTTCGGCACATAACTCTAAATCAATCAGATATGATACTTCCCGACAAACGACCCGTCCAGAGCGACTTCGCAAACCTCACAGACTACTCGCTCGAATGCCCCAAGGGCGCAAGAAAGTTCTTCGCCTTCATTCATTTCTTTGCCGATGGCAAAGCGACCAAAGGTCGATGACACCGACGACTCGACCTGCCTGTGGTCGAACATCTTCACATTCAATCGGAAATTCGCCACTATGCTCGTGATAGAAAAATTCGGCGACTGCCTCGAATACATCAGCAGCATCAATATCCACGAGCAGGAATATTGAACGACCCACACACCTGCGGCGGCTCCCACCCCGGGAGCCGCTGTTGCTGTATATTAAAGCATCGATAATCACTGCTGACTAACATATATGTAGGCTATGACTTATTGTGCAAACATTTATTATAATCCGCGTTCATCTTTGTTCTCCCCACCCGGAACGACGTAATCGCCATTTTTACGAACACTCCCTAAGTCAGTCGTTTGCTTCTCAGTCCACGCCCAGCCCGAAGCATTTTTGGCCGAGGTTACACTTCGTTTCACTTCGGCTAAAAACCGCTGCGGTTTTCGGGCCGATAGATTGCGCCCTCCGGCTTGCCCTACGCTTTACCCCGACACCGCTCCTACGTCATGGTGTCGGGCGCTACGGTCTGCACCTATGGTTACAAACTATCTCTGACGGCTACGCTGTCATCCCGTAATCGCCTTTGGCGCTTTGCTCCGCAAAGAATCCTCCGCTTGCTATTTCCGGCTCGTCGTGGCCGCTGCGCTGCTCTCGTTCCTACGGTCGGCGCAAGCCGCCGCTTTCCTCGTTCCGCCCACCCACGGAGGACTGATGAACGCACGGTGATTAGCCTGCGGCACTCGCTTCATTGTTCGCCGTGAGCAGAAATGTTGGCGGCATCTTTATCGGCCCCACCCGGAACGTGGCCTACGCTATGGCTGTTCTTTCTCCGCAAGCTACGAAAGCGCTAAAGCGATAAGACCGATCAATCCGTCGGTCGCTTGCACCCTCACCATCGCCAAGCCCGAACATCGTTGGTCGCGGGTCGTGCCTCCCTGCGACTAACGACCGCTGCGGTCTGCGAGGAGATAAACTGTGCGCTGCGTTTACAGACTATCTTGACGGCTGCACTCTCGCTAACACCGACACCTCCGGCTGCGCCTACGGTGTCGGCTCGCTTCCGTTCCGCTGTCAACCCGATGCCTCCGCTTGCTATTCCGAGCCGTCGATGCCGGTCTGCTTCGTTCCTTCCTCCAATCGCGCGTGAGCCATACTGTCAGCAACGTTCCTCCCACCCATAGAGGAAGAAGCCGCCTACATTCCAAGCCCCCGGCACGTTCCTTTCATTCATCGTCTGCGACGCTATGCCCGCCCCAGGCCCCGATGCACTGACTCCACTCCGGCTATCGGCCAACCACTTCACTCACTCCGAGTTTGCCTACGGCTTAGAGCAAGGGCAGGTCGGCACATTGTCTTAGTGCAAGCCCACGACAAAGTGCCTGTCGCTCCGTTCCTCCGCGACACCTGCCGTTTGCTCTAATCCCTTTGTAGGCACTCCGAGTTCCCTGCGTTCATTTGGCTGACAAGCCTTCCGTTACGCGCAGCATCGTCATCACCGCACATCGCCGTCGTTCAGCCCCTCGACTTGATTGCATCTGCGTCAAGGGAGAGCGGTGGCTGCACTCGGCATAGCTGAAACTGCGTTTCGTTCTGCTCTCGTTTGCACAGCAAGTTACCGCACAATGGTGCATATAGCGCTACGGCAAAGGACAGCGATTATTGGCAAATCCTCAGCGTATTGGGGGCAGTCTATCGCCAATTTAGGGAGACATATTCTTCCTAAAACCCTTATTTACCTAATTACCAACCATTTCGTTCTTTCAACTCAGGGAATGGACTGGAAATGTTGGGGAATTGGCGTTAAGAAATGTTAATTGTAACTGCGTGCCGAAGTCGCAATTTGCTAATCTACCGCACAATGGCTCTGCATATTCCGCTCTCCAAAGTGGTATGAGCGAAAAGGAGCGCGAGGGCGGTGGGGGGTGTGCAAAGCCACTACGGGGGCAAGCCCCCGTAACCCCCAACTCCCTCATTCTTCAGTCGTTACACATTTCAAGCCACTACAAATTGGAGAAATTTGTAGAATAGGGCCCTTGAAATATGTCCAATTTGCCTGAAAGTCAAATTTTTAAGGCTTGATTTCGATAGGACCCGACCGGCTTCTGCCGCCTATCAAAATCAAGGTCGGACCGTTCCTTCCCGACGCCCTCCCTCTCGCAAATGCGCAATTATAACACAACACTGAAAAGCAGTACGAGGAACACCATTTGAGTTTGGCATCCCTCGTGAAATTTTTAATTGAAGATGTGATTATATTGTTATTCCAGCTTGCTTGCAGAGAAAGAAAAATGTACCTATTCCGATGCGACGTGTTGATCGCAAGAGGTTGTTAAATTTTCGGTCGCAATCGGTTTGATTGTAGCTGCTATTCATCGAGCTGACCAGATGAAACCATTGCCGTCCCGTTTCGCCAAGCGAGGATAGTGAGGCACCCACCTTCATCCAATCATCATAGTTGATCGTAAGGTCGATATGGCACTGCTGTATCTCCCGACAACATGCTGCGACTTTTTCCTCGGTTTCGCTTTCAGAAAAGGAATTGTGAAAATTGAAAGGTGGCTTAGGGGGCTCGTAGACACCTGCGAATGGTTTGGCGTTAAGATTGATATATTGGTGCAGGTCGTAACTTTGGCAGCGTAAGCGACACACATCGCCACATGCTTTATCGACATTGATGTTCATATCGGCAAACACTTTTACCAGTTTGTCAAAGTGTGCTTTATGCCGATGCGGATATTTCAGAGGGATTATCACGAAGTATCCTCTCCCGCTTATGGAGTGCGCGGCGTACATTACTTCGTCAATCTTGCTCAGCACATCTTCGATTAGAGTATCAAAGTTGCTGATATGCTGATTGTCTTTGCCGTCGATATCTACGCATATCAACCCGCTGTGTTGTTTTAAGTTCTCGGCAGACCGGACAGGATAGAAGACTCCGCTGATGGTTGCCTGGGGTAGTGACAGCTTGATTTGCTTGCGCCGCTCGGGGTCTTTGCACGACCTCAGCGTATTTATAGCCCCGATATTGACATTGAACAGGAAGTCGTAGAGCGACATCACCCTGCCAAAGCGGTCGCGGACACCGCGATAGACACTGATTTTTATGTTGTGTAAATTTATCATACGATTGATATATTGGAGGTTAAGGTTAATTATAGCATAAAAGCAGTGATTTTCAGGTAGATGACTATTAACTTCTTCTTAACCTCGCAATCTGCGTTCTCTTATAAAATCGAGAGCGCCGGGGTTAAGATAAGGTTAAGACAGTTCCAATTGATACATAGTGTGTTATCGGAGAATTAACCTTAACCTCATTTTGCCTTCATCACTTTGCAGATATATGCCGGCGCTTTATTGATAAGTGTGGCTAAGGCATTTTGCGATACCGAGGGATAACGACGCATAAACTCACGCAATATTTCTGCATTGGTCAACTCATTGGCCGGTTTTACCTCAGAAGGCGCCGTGAGTCTTTCGTACACTATAATGGCCATTCGCTCGAAGTATGCCATGCACCGAATAGCATATTCCATGGTATTCTCGCGGATGGTATAGTAATCGTCACGCGAACCTTTCTCTTCGGCGACTTCAAGAGCGTGAACCGCTCCGGCTAATCGAAGAACATGGATTTGCAACTTGCTATAGATAGAGCGTTCATAGTCGGTTCTCGCTTTATCTTTCTTAATCTGCAATTCGTTGTAGTACTGATTGTAGAGTGTATCGGCTTCTTTGCCAAGACGTACTTCACCAACTGTGGTGCGGAACAGGGTGCGATGCACGTTCCCTTCACCGTGATAAATATTCTCGTAGAGCATTCTCACTATTGCGCTCCATTTATCTTCAATCTCCTGCGGTAACGTATCATGGTTACGCTGAGGATATTCGATATTTTCTGCGATGCAGAACAAGAAGCGCTGGTTCAGGCCATTGGTCATGAATAACTCGCTACCGAAAGTTGCCCGAAGCATACCGGTCTGTAAATCCCCAAGCACATTGCAGAACGGATTTTTGATGAGCATAGTGAAGCTGCCCTTGCGGTCAACCTTGATGTCATCGCAGTCAAACAGGCGAAGCATCTTCGATATCGGTGCAGTTCCGCCATTCTGGTACTGATTTCGGGAGTCGAACATTCCTTTCATCTCAGGACAAATAAGAATGGTACCGCGTTTATTACCGGCGACACCGTTAACGTCACTGTAATCATTGTTCATATACAGGATTTCGCTTCGACGTTCATCAGTACAGTCATCCAGGACGATTGACGGACACTTCGGTTCATCATCAGTGCGCTCCTTAACTGGCACAGCTTTCCAGTCATCGTGCTGCTCCTTGTACGCTTTGTACAATTCAGCATCAATCTGGCGCAGAGGCTTCGTTACCAATTTTATCGGGAAAGTCTTGTTACTTCCGCTGGGAGCAACAAAGACGAACCAGAGCACCGGCATATTGGGATATTTGCCTTCGTTGACCTTTATCTTCTTGCCTACTGCAGTCGATGCTGTAGCCAACACTGCCGCAGTAACGAACTCCATAGGGCAGTGATAGATTTGGCACACACTTTCGATATACAATCTGACAGTGGGAGGTAAACCGTCGATAGGCAGTTCGATGCCAGTATTCAGCGATAGCTTCTTGTCCGGTTTAACGATTACTTTATTTTCATCCATGGCATTCTGATTTTGTGGATGTTGAGCAAACGCATTTTGCTCTAAGGCGAATTGACGGGGTGAAGGACTCATTGTTGACTCCTTTCTGAGCAAGAGTGATACTGATTTCATTGAGGCTTTCAACGGGCAGACCTTGTGACACCATTTCAGCTATGGCCATTTCAGCTATGGCATTGATTATGCCAGATGCATAGGCGTAAACATCAGTGTTGGTAAACTCTTCGTTTTCCTCGATGTTCTTGCTCTTGTAATTTATGGTAATCTCTACTCTTTTCATAATTAGCGACGTTTGATGCGGTGAGACTTAAGGTAATTGTCCAGGTCGCTGCGAAGAACATATATCTTGCGACCGGTCTGAGAGAAAGGAATGACGCCCTGGTCTCGGTAGTTTTGCCAGGTCTTTGACGAAACACCGAGAATCTTTCGCGCTTCCTCCGACGTGAGCCATTCATCTGCAGGCTTCGATGCTGCACCCTGAACATCGGCAGCCCGATGAACCACTTCCATGATTTCGTCAAGTGTTTCCTGCGGCAGTACCACCATAGTTACGCCGCCTTTGGATTGATTATTCTGAGATAACATAATGTTGAAATCGTAGACAGAATTACGAAACCGCAACTTCACGCTTTACGTCCTGTTCTACGGTTGCAAAGTTATCTCAGTGCAAAACAGCTTTATGGAAACATCGTCTGGAAAGAAATATTGGGAAATTCCCAGCGAAAATTTCCTTAGAGATTTTCCATAAAATGTCAAAAATTTTGTTATGGGAGTAGATACAAAAACGGCGCTCACAGATAATCATGAACGCCGTTGTTGTTTTGTTTCTACAGTTTTGTCAATGAATATAGTTCCGTAAGACCTTTTTATCAAGATCCTTTCTAGTTTCAGTTTTAATCAGATATTTGATTTTGTCCACAATATCTTTTCTGCAATAGGCCGAGCTAAAATCATCAATTTCTGATGACGGCACATATCCGAAGTGTATTGCTAATTTGAATAGGAATATATATCTGTTCGTGACAGACATCCCTTCAGGCCACCATATTGCATTATCTGCAAGATAGTAAAACAAGCCCAGTTTCTGATCACTTTGGAAAGAAGCCAGAGTATTCTCCAATTCATGTTCGATGCTTTTCACCGTCTCGTTATCGGTATTCATTACCGGAATATACTCACCGGTTTCATCAAAACGTCCCTCAACTTCTCCCATTTGGAAATCAAAATGTCTAATGTGAGGGGTAGCCATCACTATCATATCAGCCAATATCTTCGCCGCAGGTTTGCCTATTGCTGTCTTGCGGGTTCTGATGTTTACAGACTTGATAATAAAGCGACCTCCATCTCTCATGAGCCGATAAACATTCATAAGCTCCTGAAGAGATTCGCACAACTCAATATCTGCTATTTTGTATGGATTTTCGTTTTTATACCAATCCCCAATATTCCTACTCAAAGCAAATTGTTCGAAGACAAACAGGGAATTGAAGCGTTCACCGTATCTATCAAGCACTGCTTGACGAGCCGCAGTTTTCTCATCCTGAAACTCATCAATAAATAATCTCATTAATTTCAATCCCAGCGGATTATTCGTTGTCGGCATTTCTTCAACTTCCTGTTTCAATACCTCAGCATAGTCGTCGGGATAGTATTTACTCAAAATATCATTATCGCGATTATAAAGACCGAGTACATAGTCGAAATCTTTCTTCATGTATTGACTTACCGATGGCATAGAACGAAGATAACTCATAAATCTGGCTCTACCAATATGGTCGGTAAGAAAATTTTCCAACTCATATAAGGCTATAGCCGAAGGACCTTGATACTCATATCCGACATTTTTCAGCAATTCCAAATCAATGTCGGTACTTTCAGCCATGCGATAGAATGCTTTAATATCAAGGTCTACAATTTGGGCAAACAAATCATCCAAACTTCCGTTGAAGTCTGATGCCTTCCATTCTGCCGGTATTACTATGCCGTAGCCTTTCGTTTCTTCTTTATTCATGATTTACAGCAGTGTATTTCTGATTCGGATGGTTGCGCATCTCGGGGATGGTGAAACGTACGCTTCCATCTGAAAGCAATGGGGGCAAGACTTTATTCCTAATATGACTTACGGTTCTTTGCAACAATAATGCAAGTTCCTCAATGGAAAACGGCCTAATTGTGCATAACTCAATGGTCAATGCCTCAAGCGTGCTTAATGGAACTCTTTTGCCCAAAGAGTTTATTTTCAGACTTATTTCTTTGGGCAAAGTGGCTAAAATTGAGGTTGCATCCTTAGGAACTGAGGTTGCATTATTAGATACAGGGGTTGCATTATTAGGATCGGAGGTTGCATTATTAGATATAGAGGTTGCTCCATTGGCCGCATACATTTCATTCAACTCCACCGATGGGGTATAGTAAGTATTCCGGCCTTGTCCATTCATCTTCAATAGGCCGAGATTTTCGAGTTTCTTCAGCGAAGCACTGGCTTCACGAGCCGAGACACCTGAGAGCTGACGATAAGTAATATTGTCAATAGCTCCTACCTCTCGTAAAAAGATAATTGCGGTCTTTTGAGCATCATTCAATTCTGCCAAAAGTCTGTTTGAGGCAAGCCAACGAACATCTTCCTCCGGCATGAAGTGATGCAGAAGGATACGAGTTGTAAATGTGTTACGTCCAAGGTCTGAATCAAATGTGGGCGGCATCATACCGGCCTCCTTCATCAAGCGGCGCATGGTGCTGATACCTGTGCCTTTTGCCTCGGCTAATTTTGTTTCGTGGAATATTGAGCCTATCGTTGGATTACGCATTTCTGACCCTGGCTCACCGAGTGTTTCTGCCGGTTTAAGCGAAAAACCGGGATTGATTATTTCAATACGATTTGAATATCTGATAATCTGTATAGGTCTATGCACCCGAAGCGACTGATGCACTAAGGCGTTAACAATTGCCTCGCGCAAAGCATCTTCAGGAATACTAAGCGGGCGTCGGGCCTGCAGGCTGCCTGCCGGTATTGAGAAACCTCTTGGCAGGTCGTCGGCTACAGCATTGAACGCACGATTAACCATCAGCAACAACGGGCCTCGCATATCAATCGACTGAAAACGATTGTATGGGTCCTCAACCCATTTCGTGCCGGTAACACGGATATAGTCAACTCTGACAGCGGGCATCTCTCGCCGTAGCGACATCTGTTTACCAAATACCAACAATCCGGTATTTGTCAGTTTCCAACTACCATCCTTTGCTTTCTTGACAGCCTTGAGTGAACGTAGCATCTCAATGTCGGGCAATTTCAATTCTTCAGCATCAGGGTCGACCTTTGCCCGCAGTTCTCGATATATTCTCACTGCGTTCTCATCAAGGTCTTCCAAATCGGTATCCTCAGCGATAGCGGTGTCGAAGTTGTCTGCTTCGGTATAGAATACATGCAAATCTTCCTCTGTGCATCGCTGGTCGGTTGATCCGATTCTTCTCCAGGCACCGCGTGGCAATCCCTCGTTCTTGAAAAATAATGGTTTATTTTTGAAATCGAGTTCCGGAACCTCTACGACAATTACGCGCTTCCCTTCTATGGACTCAACCGTCACAATTGGCCTAACCGGATGATTGAACATTGATGCACACTGCGACGACAAATCCTTTTGAAGTTTGTCGGAATCTTCTACCCCAGTCACTTCATAAGGTTTTGCAGAGTCTAATGTCTCGGAAACGCCAATTAGTATCGTGCCACCATCCAAATCTGGCTCATTGGAGAATGCACAAATTGTTTCAAGTACACTCCTATCAATTTTGTTGGTGCACTGTTTGGCTTCAATCTTGACATGCTCATCAAGTTCGTTCAGCTCACTTATATAATTGGTCGCTTTATTCATAGAAGTTCGGAGTATTTAATATACAAAGTTAGTGATAATTTGGGAATTATCAGTTATCACTTATTGATTGCAGTAATAACAGCCATTATCTGTTCGGGCGTCATATCTTTGAGTAGAGCGATCGCTTGTTCCTCTTTCGATATACCTTCGATGGCTTCTTTCGGTTGGGATTTCTCTTTCTTGGCAAAAAGATTACGCAGAGTGGTGTCCGTGCGAGCAGTGCTGAAACTACCCATGTAGCGTTCAGTCGTGGCAAGGTTGCTGTGGCCGAGAATATCTTTGATGGCAGCACTTTCAGCACCGGCCTCTTGTGCGATGTGTGCGAATGCGTGACGACTCATGTGCATTGTGAGGTTGGTTGTGACTTCTGCCTTCTCTGCGATTTTCTTCAGGTACTTGTTTATAAGAGCATTCTTTGCCGACACCTGCTGATAGAGACGATGACGCATCTCGGGGGTCATTGTGTCCTTGTCTGCCAATGTGATGAACTTCGCATAGTCAGCTTTGCTGTCCAACAATGGGAATATATAATCTTCCGGCTTGACATCATCTGTATGATAATACCCCAGTATTTCCAGCGCTTGGTCAACAAGGACGAGGTCTCTATCCTTATGATTTTTGTCCATCTGATAGTGGAGGCGCCCGGACTCGGTGATGTTGCGCCATCTCAGTTGTATAAGGTCAGCGGCACGTATGCCTGCACAGTAGTAACTGAACAGGAAGTAATTCTTGACGTGCCAAATGAGCGTACCCTGCTCCAGTTCAAGAGCGATGATGCGGTCCATTTCTGCCGGTTCCAACTTTTCCTTTACGGTCTTTACTCCTTTGTACTTGAAGACGAGGAAAGGATCTCTTGACGGTTCCATTATACCGGCCTCAATAGCACGATGAACGAGAGTTCGCAAAATATTCAGCTGCACCTCAATGGTATTTGGGTGCAACAGCTTTTCCGGGTCGCGTTCATTCTTCCACTTATGAAGGAAGTTGTCGAAGCGCGTCACGAAATCCACTGTCAGATCATCTACTGTAATATCATGCATCCTGCGCTTCTTGCAGAAAGCGTCCAGCTTATTGCATAAGCCGCAATACTTACGCCAGTTACGCCACCCTCCGTTCTCTTTTATCATTTCCGTTCGCTCCTTGGCAAACTGTAAGAACGATGGCGACACATACTCCGTACTCATTCCCTTTGTGACCTTAGCAGAGGAAACTTCGCCATCTTTATCCAATTCTTTATATGTCTCTTTCGCTCTATTAAGGATGTCCGCGAGCTGCGCGTTCAGCGCCTTTGAGTCAACGACACTTGCTCTAATCCAATTTTCACCACGGCATTTTGGGTTGAAGTCCCCAGGCTTATCCAGTTCTATCGGGGTCTTTATTCTCTTTCGTTTACCGGCAACCGTAACGCACAACATCAGCATATATTTCTTGTTGCGATTCGGCTTATTTGATAATTCAAAACGGAATGTTGCCATATTATTCGTTGTTTTTGAAGGTGAAATTGAAGACTAAAGCATCTCCTTCTGCAAAGTTACAACAAAAAATTTTACTGGCAAATCAACTGGCAATTTTCTTACTTTTTAATACTTTCATCGAAATTGAAATTCACAATTGTATTTCGTAATTAATTGTAGAACAGGGTATTTATAAGTGTAGTTCAATGTAGCCAATTGTAATATTTGTAGTTCTGTTCTGGGCACCCATAACGACCGTAAGTGATTGATTTTCAACACTTACGGTTTTTTAATGCAAATTTTTGTCAACCATTTGTCAACCGAGCTCAAAATTAGCCTCGATTTTACCCTGCTAAATCGAGGTGAATTGGGTCGCATGAACCGATTTTGAATTATTTAACAATTTTTTAATAAAGTGGAGTTGACAAGTAACTATTCAGCGAATCGGCAATAGAGGTGGCCTTGGTCGATAATTCAATTTAATCAACTGAATATCATAAAATTAATAGCGGTTTTATTTGCGTATATCAAATAAAACCGCTATCTTTGTATCTGTGAAACAGCAGGTTAACGACATAAATTCGACTTTGACCGGACTATTGTCCGAGCTTAAGGAGCTGCGGGGAACGATTGACTCCCAACACTCCGAAATATGCTCGCTTAACCGCAATATAGACAAACTGCTGAAAGAAAACCGTGAGCTGCGCAAGCGGCTGGAGAAATACGAAAGCCCCCCCAAAGGACTCCGGCAATAGCAGTACGCCGCCATCGAAAGAGCCAGTCAAATCAGAAATAGAACGTCGGACAAAGTCGTTGAGGAAGAAGTCGGGCAAGTCCGTTGGCGGTCAACTGGGCCATGAAGGGACGACCCGCAAAATGGAGGAGATTCCCGATGAGATTGAATGTATCTCATCGCACTTTTGCACGCAGTGCGGCAGAGACCTGTCAGATATTGATGGCGAGCTTGACTATGTCACTCAAGAGATAGACCTGCCGCAGATACGCCCCATCTGTCGTGAGCGCAGATTTTATAAAAAGGTCTGCTCCTGCGGTTGTTGCAACCGTGATTATGCTCCGCGCAAGAGAGGCGGTAACGCCATAACCTTCGGCAAGAACATCCGTGCGGTTGCAACATATCTGAGCGTGGTGCAGTGTATGCCTTATGAGCGGCTGCAGTCGTTGTTTGAGACAATGTTCAATGTCAGAATCAGTCAGGGAACGCTGGCCAATATCGTCCGTGAGATACTTGAAAAATCACGCCCTGCCATTGACTTGATAGAACGCATGATCAGGGAATCCGCAATAGTGGGCTTCGATGAATCGGGATGTTACACCGATGGGAAACTCAACTGGTCATGGATTGCGCAGACAACGTATCTGACTCTCGTGTTCCGGGGAGCGGGACGCGGGGCGAAAGTGCTTGAGGATCGCTTCGGTGACTCACTGAAGAATATGGTTGCCGTGACAGACCGCCATAGCGCATACTTCGCCATCGACTTCCTCAACAATCAGATATGTCTGGCTCATCTGCTGAGGAATCTCGAATATATCAACGATATAGACAAAGAACAGACATGGGCGAAGGAGGTTCAGACGCTATTGCGCGAAGCTATCCATCTGCGAAACGAAAAGCCCTCCGATATAATCCACAAAGAGAGCTGGCTCACCCGACTTGATGATTTGCTCAAACGGAACCTTGACAATCTGCGAAAAGAGTTCAATGAGCTGAAACGGGGAATTATAAAATGTCGGGACTACATCTTCAACTTCCTTGAGAATCCGGCAATACCATCGGACAACAACGGCTCCGAGCGCGGAATCCGAAAACTCAAGGTCAAACAGAAAATATCAGGTTGCTTCCGTTCCGATACCGGCGCCGATGCCTTCCACGCTCTCCATTCCATTGCCGACACGGCATGGAAAAACGGACAATCCCCTCTTGATGCCATCCTTGCTCTCGTCTGATAAAGGCGAGCCATTCCGGCATATCGGTTCTTTGGCTGAATAGTTACCACCTTGTAGTGTCGAACCTGTGTCCCTTTGACGTGGCACAGAGGCAGAATTTGCCGTCTTTGTGGGTGAATTTTAACGAAATTTTGGCCATAACTTGATCTTTACGATCCAACAACTTCGATTATGGCAATGCACTGCACATTTCTCATGCACAAGCTACTGCCATCATGTGAAAATAGAGGTTTGCGTCGAACAACCGTATAGTACGAATTATTCAGAAATCTCTGATATTCACTCAGATATGAGAAAGGAGAACTGAAGTATGAATTTCAATTCTCCTTTAGTTGCCTTGGAAGGATTCGAACCCTCACAGGCGGAACCAGAATCCGACGTGCTACCATTACACCACAAGGCAAGGTGTCTGTCATTTACCTCTCTCGGTTATTGACGGTGCAAAGGTAGGTGGATTTTTTGAGTTGACCAAATATTTCGGCAACTTTTTTATCAATTTTTTTCATTTACACGCATCAATAGCTGTCAAAGCCAAAGTGTAGGCGCCGATAGCGATTGCACGGGATGCACCGAGACGACTGATACACACTCCTGTGCGTTTCATCGGATCGTAGCTGACTGTCAGCTCTGTTCCATAAACCTTCAGCGGATGTGCATTCCCTTTGACGAATCTTTCGAATTCCAATTCGTCGTCGAGGTCAAAAACTTCCATCTGAACTCGCTGTAAGGTGTTCCCGTCGATCATACGAATCTTTTCGCGCATTTCTTTCAGCAAAGCCGGCATTATCAGATGAGCGGAACCTGTAAGGCCGCCACCTAACACAACCAGAGAGTCGGTCAGTGTCACGGCTGTGGCAATAGCGTCACCTGCAACTTCGCCAAAGCGTCGGAACGACTCGCGTGCCGCATCGAGGTCACCTTTGCGTCGTCCGTCGGCAATTTCTCCTATCTCTTTCGGCGTTAATGCCGAATTGTCGCCTGAAAGGCGTGAGTATTCGCGTGTGACTGCTCGGATTGAGCAAAAATCTTCGGTCATCAGGCTGTGATCGTATTTATAAGGCAGACAGAATGTCTCTACACAACTGTTATTCCCGATATTGAGCTGTCCGTTAACGACCGACCCTATTCCGAACCCGGTTCCGAAAGTGTAGCCCAAAAGATTGCGGTAATGTCGCTCGCTGCCGTATTCTGCCACTCGGCGATTGATGTCGACAAGCCGCCCGGCTGTCGCCTCGCCAAAGGCAAACAAATCGCCGTCGTTATTGATAAACACCGGTAGTCCGAAAACACTCTCAAGGTAAGGCCCGAGCGCTACTCCGTCGCGGAATGAGGGGAAATTCGGCAGGAAACCTCCAACGATGCCATTGGCATAGTCTGCCGGGCCGGGAAATGAGAAAGATATCGCAACCGGCTTTTCAGGCAGTCCGTTGATAATCTCTCGGAATCCATTGACAAGTTGTCCAAGACAGCGATCGAGGTCACCGGCACAAGATGGCAGTGTAAGCGGTTCTGTAATATATTCGCACCCGCGCATGGCTCCGAACACAAAGTTAGTACCGCCAGCGTCAAGCGTAACTACAATACGTTTGTCTTTCTTATACATAATAATTATTGGTTCTTTCCCGCAAAGTTACAAAAAGAGGCCACAATGCCAAAAGCGAAAAGCTATCGCGCAATTTTTCGCGGTGTTCAAACGTTTTTTATAGGATGAAACCAGACTTGTTCAATATCGATATAGAATCTCCGATGCCTGAAAAGGGCTCACTGCTCATCGCCGAACCTTTTCTGCGCGAAACCTTCTTCAATCATGCCGTAATAGCAATGATCGATTGTGAAGAAGGCCGCGGCTCGATGGGTGTCGTGCTCAACCGTTCTACAGGCCATACACTCGACACGCTCGCCGAAGGCATCTCACGTAAAGTTCCGGTTTTCTGCGGCGGCCCGATGTCCACCGACCGACTTTTCTACATCCACACCCTCGGCGATATTATTCCCGGAGCGTCATCTATCGTTGACGATCTGTTTGTCGGAGGCGATTTTTCAGCTATGCGCGGTTATGTCGAAGCAGGCTACCCCATTGAAGGTCATATACGCTTCTTCATCGGCTATAGCGGATGGGACGAAGGGCAGCTCCGCGATGAAATGGGCAACCATGTCTGGGCAACTTCTCCTATGCCGTCCGACAAAAGCTCGCTGCTGACGGGTGCCGACGACACAATGTGGCACCGCACAGTGCGCGCCCTCGGCACCCCCTACCGCAACTGGCTCTATCATCCGAGCAATCCCTCGATGAATTAATCGGCCGGCTTAATCGCCCGTTTGGGAAGAAAATGATGCAGAAGCAGGAAACCACACAGACCTGCAAGCAGCGAACCGGCGACAATTCCGAGCTTCGCCTCGTTCAGCAATTCGATATCCGAAGGCGATCCGCTTCCGAATGTCAGGCCGGCAATAAACAGCGACACCGTAAAGCCGATTCCGCAGAGAACAGCTGTCGAGGCCATCATTTTCCAGTTGCAGCCATCCGGCATTGGCGTGAGGTGAAGTTTTACAGTCAGCCAAGCCATCCCTAAAATCCCGACCGATTTACCGATAACCAGACTAAGTATTATCGCGAGTGAAATTCCTCCGACTATCGACGATGCTTCGAGGTCGAGAAGAAAAATACCGGCATTGGCGAAAGCGAACAGGGGCACAATCAGCATATTTACAATCGGGTGCAGCGAATCTTCAAGGTCCTGAAGCGGAGAGATAACTTTGTCAGAAGCGCTCTCGACCTGTTTAAGCCAATCCATTTGGTCGTTTGTCAGAATTGTGCGCCGGGTCAGCATCTCATCATTCTCACTGTTGAATCGTCCGATTGCCGAACGCATTTTCTTAATATACATTTTCGGAGCATAAACCGGCTTAGCGGGCACGCAGAATGCGACCAGCACACCCGCAATTGTCGGATGAACTCCGGAATTGAGAAACAGGAACCATACTGCTGCCCCAATCGTCAGATAAAACGCTTTAGTGCGGATTCCGAATGTCGACCCCAACAGCATCAAGGCGAAACCGCCAAACGCATATAACAAATATGTAAGTTCTATATGGTTGGAATAGAAAACCGCGATAACAACAATTCCGCCTATGTCGTCGACGACAGCAAGTGTAGTCAAGAAAATCTTCAGAGCAACCGGCACCCGGCTCCCCAACAACGCCAGAACTCCGAGCGAGAATGCAATATCTGTAGCCATAGGTATGGCGGCGCCATCGGCATAGTCAGAACCGTAAGAAAGCAACAAAAAGATAACGACGGGAACCGCCATTCCTCCTATAGCACCCATAATGGGCAACAAAGCCTGGCGGAACGATGCAAGCTCTCCGACAAGAATCTCTCGTTTTATCTCCAGCCCGATGCTGAAAAAGAAAACAGCCATAAGAGCATCGTTTATAAACTCAAGCAGTGTCATCGGACGTCCCGAATGGCTGAAAACATTGAACTCGCCAACCTGAAGGCGCACACTTTGCTCCCAAAATCCCGCATAGAAATCTCTAACTACAGGCAGATTGGCCGCTACAAGCGCCAGAACGGTAGCGATAAACAACATATTACCACCTGAAACATATCGCTGGAGTGTTTGTGCGGCAGCATAAAACACACTTCCGGAATCTTCTTTTGTGATGTGATTGTCAATACCCGACATAGTGAATTAACTTTGTTAAATTTTAGTAGATGACAAAATTTAAATTTATGCTGTTAAACA
>ULXW01015460.1_pt1 | contig 19506 bp, 17 predicted proteins | sample 1961661 | NCBI WGS metagenome assembly ULXW01 (sample SAMEA4835849, study PRJEB28245) | human gut metagenome | biome: gut microbiome; material: fecal sample | place: Denmark | collected 2008 | reverse complement strand
TCATATTTGGTGTGGTATCTTTAACTATGGGAAACTCCCCGTTCCCATTTGGATACGGTTTTGTCGCTGATGCCGAGTTTGTCTGCCAGCTGCCTCTGGGTCAGGCTTTGGGCTTTCCTGGACGCGGCGATAAATCTGCCGATTTGAATTTGGTTCATGGGGCGCCTCCTTTCTGAGGTTCAGTTTACGGGACGGAGGAGAAAATGTACACACACGGAGCGTAGAGTCCGGAATTTCTATGGGGGATAGAGGGGATTTTCGGCAAAATAGGCGCAAAAAAACGAGGCGCGAGCCTCGGAATTGTGGAAATTATTCATTGACAAAAGTTGGGCAATGTGGTAGACTGGAAGTCCATACTGTGGTACTATGCCCATTTGCGCAAACCTCTCCCAACACGGACATTTTAGCACAGGAATCGGGCTGTGTCAAGTACCAAGTTCGGCAAAATTGACAACGGCTCCGAGCGTATTAAACATCCTCACAAAGTAAGCAACACAATCCGAAAGAAAGGCTGTGATGATCCATATGGCAATGGTCAAGGACGTTATGTACGGCAAGACCATGCGTAAATCCTACGCGAAGTATGAGGAGATCCTGGAGATCCCCAACATGCTGAAGATCCAGAAGGACTCCTACCAGTGGTTCCTGGAAACCGGCCTGCGGGAAGTCTTCAAGGACGTAGGTACCATTACCGACTTCTCCGGCAAGCTGGAGCTGAGCTTCCTGGACTACACCATGGAGGATAAGCCCAAGTACACCATCGAGGAGTGCAAGGAGCGGGACGCTACCTACGCCAAGCCCATCAAGGTGCGGGTGCGCCTGCGCAACACCGAGACCGACGAAATCAAGGAACAGGAAATCTTCATGGGCGATTTCCCCGTGATGACCAACGGCGGCACCTTCGTCATCAACGGCGCTGAACGTGTTATCATTTCCCAGATCGTCCGCAGCCCCGGCATGTACTACGGCCATGAGGTGGACAAGGCCGACCAGCACACCTACACCGCCACGGTCATTCCTTACCGCGGCGCCTGGCTGGAATACGAGACGGACAATTCCAACGTATTCTGGGTGCGCATCGATAAGAACCGCAAGCTGCCCATCACCTGCCTGATCCGCGCCCTGGGCGTGCAGACCGACGAGCAGATCAAGCAGATGTTCGGTGAGGACGCCCGGATTCTTGCGACCATCGACAAGGATCCCTGCAAGACCCGGGAGGAGTCCCTGCTGGAAATCTACCGCCGCCTGCGTCCCGGTGAGCCTCCCACGGTGGAGACCGCCACTGCCCATCTGGAAGGGCTGCTGTTCGACGCCCACCGCTATGACGTGAGCACCGTCGGCCGGTATAAGTTCAATAAGAAGATGGACATCTGGAGCCGCCTGTCCGGTCAGGAAGCGGCCGAGCCTATTGCCGACCCCATGACCGGCGAAATTTTGGTCATGCCCGGGGAATTCATCTCCCGCGCCCAGGCCCATGAGCTGAGCCGCAAGGGCGTCAACGAGGCTGTCATCAAGGTCGGCGACACCAACGTCAAGGTGTTCTCCAACAACATGGTCTATATGGACGCCTTCGTGGACTTTGACCCCAAGGAATACGGCGTCCGGGAGAAGGTGCATTTCCCGGTTCTGAAGGAAATGCTGGAGACCGTCCCTGCCGACGGCTGGAAGGAAGCCATCGCCGACCGGATCGACGACCTGATTCCCAAGCACATCATTGTGGACGACATCATGGCCTCCATCAACTACCTGAACTGCGTGGCCATGGGCGTCGGCACCCCTGACGATATCGACCACCTGGGCAACCGCCGCCTGCGCTGCGTGGGCGAGCTGCTGCAGAACCAGTTCCGCATCGGCTTCTCCCGTCTGGACAGGGTCATCCGGGAGCGTATGACCGTTCAGGATCTGGACGCGGTCACCCCCCAGAGCCTGATCAACATCCGGCCTGTGACCGCCGTGATTAAGGAATTCTTCGGTTCCTCCCCCCTGAGCCAGTTCATGGATCAGAATAACCCTCTGGCCGAGCTGACCCACAAGCGCCGTCTGTCCGCTCTGGGCCCCGGCGGCCTGAGCCGTGACCGGGCGTCCTTCGACGTGCGGGATATTCACTACACCCACTACGGCCGTATGTGTCCCATTGAGACCCCTGAAGGTCCCAACATCGGCCTGATCAACTATCTGGCGACCTTTGCCAGAATCAACGAGTACGGCTTCGTGGAAGCGCCCTACCGCAAGGTGGACAAGGCCACCGGCTTCGTCACCAAGGACGTGGAGTATATGACCGCCGACGTGGAGGACGACTTCTATATCGGCCAGGCGAGCGAGCCTCTGGACGAAAACGGCTGCCTCGCCAACGCCCGTATCACCTGCCGTCACCGCAACGAGATTATCGAAGTGGATCGGGGCGTCATCGACTATATCGACGTGTCCCCCAGAATGATGATCTCCATCGCAACCTCCTTCATTCCCTTCCTGCAGAACGACGACGCCAACCGCGCGCTGATGGGCGCAAACATGCAGCGTCAGGCCGTGCCTCTGCTGACCACCGAGCCGCCCATCGTTGCCACCGGCATCGAGCATAAGGCTGCCGTGGACTCCGAGGTCTGCATCAAGGCGGAAAAGCCCGGCACCGTTACCGCGGTTTCCGCTACCGACATCACCGTCAAGTATGACGACGGCGACGTACAGACCTACCATCTGACCAAGTTCGCCCGGAGCAATGCCGGCACCTGCATCAACCAGCGCCCCATCGTGGTGGTGGGCGAGCGGGTGGACACCCAGCAGATCATTGCCGACGGCCCCAGCTGCTCCGGCGGCGAGGTGGCTCTGGGCAAGAACGTGCTCATCGGCTTCGTCACCTGGGAAGGCTACAACTACGAGGACGCCATTCTGCTGAACGAACGTCTTGTGCGGGAGGACGTCTTTACCTCCATCCACATCGAGGAGCATGAGACCGAAGCCCGGGACACCAAGCTGGGACCCGAGGAAATCACCCGGGACATCCCCAACGTGGGCGAGGATACCCTGAAAGACCTGGACGAAAACGGCATCATCCGCGTGGGCGCGGAGGTCCACGCCGGTGACTACCTGGTCGGTAAGGTCACCCCCAAGGGCGAGACCGAGCTGACCCCCGAGGAGCGGCTGCTGAGAGCCATCTTCGGCGAGAAGGCAAGAGAAGTCCGGGATACCTCTCTGAAGGTTCCCCACGGCGAAAGCGGCATCGTGGTGGACGTCAAGGTCTTCACCAAGGAAAATTCCGACGAGCTTGCCCCCGGCGTCACCAAGTCCGTCCGGGTATATATCGCCCAGAAGAGAAAGATCTCCGTGGGCGATAAGATGGCCGGCCGTCACGGCAACAAGGGCGTCGTTTCCCGCGTCCTGCCGGAAGAGGATATGCCCTTCCTGCCCGACGGCACTCCGCTGGACATCGTGCTGAACCCCCTGGGCGTGCCTTCCCGTATGAACATCGGACAGGTGCTGGAGGTTCATCTGGGCTATGCCGCCAAGGCGCTGGGCTGGAAGGTCGCTACCCCCGTGTTCGACGGCGCAAACGAGAAGGACATCCGGGACACCCTGAAGCTGGCAGGCCTGCGGGAGGACGGCAAGACCGTCCTGTACGACGGCCGCACCGGCGAGCCCTTCGACAATCTGGTCACCGTCGGCTATCCCTACTACCTCAAGCTCCATCACCTGGTAGACGATAAGATCCACGCCCGTTCCACCGGCCCCTATGCCCTGGTCACCCAGCAGCCTCTGGGCGGCAAGGCGCAGTTCGGCGGCCAGCGCTTCGGCGAAATGGAGGTCTGGGCGCTGGAAGCTTACGGCGCCGCCTATACCCTGCAGGAGATTCTGACCGTCAAGTCCGACGACGTTACCGGCCGTGTCAAGACCTACGAGGCTATTGTCAAGGGCGCGAACATCCCCAAGCCCGGCGTGCCGGAATCCTTCAAGGTTCTGGTCAAGGAGCTGCAGGCGCTGTGCCTGGATATCCGCGTGCTGGACGAGAACGGCAACGAGATCGAGCTGAAGGACGACGATGACGACGATGATGTGGTCTACAGCTCCGACACCGAGAACGAAGTGGTGGTCGGTTCCACCGACGAGGTGCTGGACGCGGGCTTCGTGATCGACGAGGACAGCCCGGAGAGTATTTTGGATGTGTTCGGTGATACGGAGGAGTCCGACACCGATAGCTACGAAGATTAAGGAGGCTGAAACATGGCAGATGCCACCTTTGATGCCATTAAAATCGGCATTGCTTCGCCGGAGATGATCCGGCAGTGGTCCTATGGCGAAGTGAAGAAGCCTGAGACCATCAACTACCGTACCCTGAAACCCGAGCGGGACGGCCTGTACTGTGAGCGGATCTTTGGACCGACCAAGGACTGGGAGTGCCACTGCGGTAAATATAAGAAAATCAAGTACAAGGGCAAGATCTGCGACCGCTGCGGCGTGGAAGTCACCAAGGCCAAGGTACGCCGGGAGCGTATGGGTCACATCGAGCTGGCCGCTCCCTGCAGCCACATCTGGTATTTCAAGGGCATTCCCTCCCGGATGGGTCTGATTCTGGACATCTCCCCCAAGGTGCTGGAGAAGGTTCTGTACTTCGCCGCCTATATCGTCACCGACCCCGGCGACGCACCTCTGACGCTGAACCAGGTGCTCACCGAGAAGGAATACCGGGACATGCGGGAAAAGTACGAGGACGACTTCAAGGCCGGCATGGGCGCGGAGGCCGTCAAGGAGCTGCTGGAGCAGATCGACCTGAATCAGCTGAACCATCAGCTCCGGGAGGAGCTGAAAACCGCCTCTTCCCAGAAGAAGCTGCGGATCGTCAAGCGGCTGGAGGTCGTGGAGGCCTTCCGGGAATCCGGCAACAAGCCCAGCTGGATGATCATGGACGTGCTGCCCGTCATCCCTCCCGACATCCGTCCCATGATCCAGCTGGACGGCGGCCGGTTCGCCACCTCTGACCTGAACGACCTGTACCGCCGGGTCATCAACCGGAATAACCGCCTGAAGCGGCTGGTGCAGCTCCATGCCCCCGACATCATCATCCGCAACGAGAAGCGGATGCTCCAGGAGGCCGTGGATGCCCTGATCGACAACGGCCGCCGGGGACGCGCCGTCACCGGCGCCAACAACCGGGCGCTGAAGTCCCTGTCCGACATGCTCAAGGGCAAGCAGGGACGCTTCCGTCAGAATTTGCTTGGCAAGCGTGTCGACTACTCCGGACGCAGCGTTATCGTCGTCGGCCCCGAGCTGAAGCTGTATCAGTGCGGCGTGCCCAAGGAAATGGCCATTGAGCTGTTCCGCCCCTTCGTCATGAAGAAGCTGGTTTCCGACGGCCTGGCCAACAACATCAAGTCCGCCAAGAAGATGATCGACAAGGGCAAGACCGAGGTCTGGGACGCTCTGGACGAGATTATCAAGGATCGCCCGGTCATGCTGAACCGTGCGCCTACCCTGCACCGTCTGGGCATTCAGGCCTTTGAGCCGATTCTGGTGGAAGGCCGCGCGTTGAAGCTGCATCCTCTGTGCTGCACCGCCTTCAACGCCGACTTCGACGGCGACCAGATGGCCATTCACGTGCCTCTGTCTCCCGAGGCGCAGGCGGAGGCCAGAATGCTGATGCTGTCCGCCAACAACCTGCTGCGTCCTCAGGACGGCAAGCCCGTCACCGTGCCTACCCAGGATATGATCCTGGGCGCCTACTACCTGACCTACACCCGTCTGGGCAAGGCCGAGAAGGGCGCGGAGACCGTGTTCGTCACCGACCCCGGCGATACCGACTTCCCCGTGAACGAAATCGTGGACGCGGACGACTTCGTTGCCGCCAACAAGGCCGCCAAGGCCGCGGGCAAGGCCATTGCCAAGTTCCGCCCCATTCACAACTACTCCTCCGTCAACGAGGCCATTGCCGCCTATGCCGACGGTGCCGTGGGTCTGCATGCCCCCATCCGGGTGCGCTACGGCAAGAAAATTGACGGCCGGATGTGCTACCGCATCATCGACGCCACCGTTGGCCGCCTGATCTACAACGAGCCGATTCCTCAGGATCTGGGCTTCGTTGACCGCAGCGTCCCCGGCCATGAGTTCGACCTGGAGGTCAGCTTCCTGGTGGGGAAGAAGCAGCTGGGCAAGATCATCGACAAGTGCATCCGCCGCCACGGCTTCACCATCGCCACCGAGATGCTGGATCGCATCAAAGCTCTGGGCTACAAGTACTCCACCAAGGGCGCTATCTCCGTGTCTATTGCGGACATGGTGGTTCCCAGCGTGAAGTATGAGATGGTCTCCTCCGCGGAGAAGAAGGTTGTGGAGATCGAGCAGTTCTACCGCCAGGGCTATATCACCAACGACGAGCGCTACCGTTTGGTGGTTCAGCAGTGGGAAAAGACCACCGCGGACGTTACCAACGCCCTGCAGGGCAGCATGGACGAGTTCAACCCCATCTACATGATGGCCGACTCCGGCGCCCGTGGTTCCATGGCACAGATCCGTCAGCTGGCCGGTATGCGCGGCCTGATGGCCGATACCGCAGGCCGTACCATTGAGATTCCCGTTAAGGCGAACTTCCGGGAAGGCCTGTCCGTTCTGGAATACTTCATCTCCTCCAGAGGCGCCCGTAAGGGCATGACCGATACCGCTCTGCGTACCGCCGACTCCGGTTATCTGACCCGTCGAATGGTGGACGTTTCTCAGGACGTCATCATCCGGGAGCATAACTGCGGAACCACCAACGGCATTTGGGTTGGCGCGGTGTACGACAAGAACGGCGACGTGATCGACACCTTCGGCAACCGTATCCGCGGACGTTACCCCGTCCACGATGTGGTTGACCCCAAGACCGGCGAAGTGCTGCACTCCAAGGACGTCATGATGATGCCCGAGGATGCGGAGAAGTTCGAGCAGCACGGCATCGACAAAATCTATATCCGCACCATTCTGGGCTGCCGCGCCCGGGTGGGCGTGTGCGCCAAGTGCTACGGCATGAACCTGGCCACCTCCAAGGAGGTCGACCTGGGCGAGGCCGTCGGCATCATTGCCGCCCAGTCCATTGGTGAACCCGGTACCCAGCTGACCATGCGTACCTTCCACTCCGGCGGCGTCGCGGGCGACGATATCACCCAGGGTCTGCCCCGAGTCGAAGAACTGTTTGAGGCCCGCCGTCCCAAGAAGATGGCGCAGATCTCCGAGATCACCGGCGTGGTGAACGTGGACGAGACCCACCGCACCGCCCTGCGTAACATCACCGTGACCGCCGACGACGGTGAGGTGAAGGTGTACCAGGTGCCCTACTCCGTGGGATTGAAGGTCGCCCACGGCAAGGTCGTGGAAAAGGGTCAGCCCATCACCGACGGCGCTCTGTATCCCCAGGATGTTCTGCGGATCTCCGGCGTGGAGGCCGTGCAGGATTATCTGGTGCAGTCCGTCCAGGCGGTGTACCGTCAGCAGGGCGTTGAGATCAACGACAAGCACATTGAGGTCATCATCCGTCAGATGATGCGCAAGGTGCGTGTGGAGGATCCCGGCGATACCGCTCTGCTCACCGGCAGCGCCATTGACAGCTTTGAGTTCGAGGATGCCAACGCCGAAATTCAGCGCCGCATTGACGCCGGCGAGACCGAGCTGCGTCCCGCCACCGCCAGCGCCATGCTGCTGGGCATCACCAAGGCGGCTCTTGCCACCGATTCCTTCCTGTCCGCCGCCTCCTTCCAGGAGACGACCAAGGTGCTTACCGACGCCGCCATCAAGGGCAAGGTAGACCATCTGGTGGGTCTGAAGGAGAACGTGCTGATCGGCAAGCTGATCCCCGCCGGTTCCGGCCTGATGGCCTACCGGGACTACCAGCCCGGCGCGACCCCCGAGCCCAGAATCCCCGAGGAAATGATCGAGAACGCATTGAATTAACAAGAATCCGGCCGCTGCCCGAAAGGGCGGCGGCCGGATTTGCAATATTGAAAATGATAAAAATGACCCTCGCATCAGTTGGATGCGAGGGCGGCTTCGTCTATGATACCATGTTCGGCCTCAAATTCCGCAATGCGCTTCTTTATCAGCTGTTCAATTTCCTTATTTTTGGTTCGACCCTCGTATTCGGCAATATATCCAATCTTGTCCAGCAGAATCTGAGAAATGCGCAGCGTATACCGGGGGAAATCATCTTTCATATTGGCTCACCTCTGACGCAATTTTGATGCAATTGTAATAAGACGGTGGGGGAATTGCAAGCGGTGAACCGTAAATTGCGATAAAATGAGCGGATTCACCAATTTGCAGAAAAGGGACAACGAAAAAAATCTGGAAAATTTGTTGACAATCCTGAAAAAATGCGTATAATATCATCTTGTATGGATACAAAAAAGGAAAGTAGAATACCCGAGTGCGGCAATGTGCCAGACCTTACCGGCGTTAAGACGGTGGTCGGCGCGAAGCAGCTGAAAAAAGCTGTGGAGGCAGGCCGCGCCAGGTATGTTTTTCTGGCTGAAAATGCCGATCCTGCCGTCATAGAGCCCATCGTGCTGCTGTGCCGGTCAAAGGAAGTCCAGACTGCCTGGGTACCCAGCATGGCCGAGCTTGGCCGAGCCTGCGGCATCGAGGTGGGCGCGGCGGCTGCCGCCGTCGTGGATTGATTCTGGTTCTATCGGATAAATGTCCGTAGAATATAAGACCCGCCGAAATGGCGAGAACAAAAGAAAGGAGAAAATTGATGCCTACTTTTAATCAGCTCGTAAGAAATGGCCGTCAGCAGGTTACCTACAAGTCCACCGCCCCCGCTCTGCAGAGAGGTCTTAACACTCTGGAGAACAAGGCGACGAATCTGCCTTCCCCTCAGAAGCGCGGTGTATGTACTGCCGTTCGTACCACCACCCCCAAGAAGCCGAACTCCGCTCTGCGTAAGATCGCCCGTGTGCGTCTGACCAACGGTATGGAAGTTTCCGCTTACATTCCCGGTGTCGGCCATAACCTGCAGGAGCACTCCGTGGTGCTGATCCGCGGCGGTCGTGTCAAGGACCTGCCCGGCGTTCGTTACCACATCGTTCGCGGTACTCTGGATACCCAGGGCGTGCAGAACCGGATGCAGTCCCGCTCCAAGTACGGCGCGAAGCGCCCCAAGGCCGGTAAGAAGAAGTAATTTTCTTTCCGCCAACCCAATTTGACTTTTCCAAGCCCGTTCGCAAGGCTTCGCCTTGCCAAGATGGTTTTATATAGATGAAACCTCTGGCCAGGCACAACGAAAGTCACACTTTCGAGTACCGATGAAATCATTATATTATGAAGGAGGGAAGCAAAGTGCCCAGAAGAGGTAATGTTCCCAAGAGAGAGGTCCTTCCGGATCCCAATTACAATTCCGTTCTGGTTACCAAGCTCATCAACAGCATCATGCTGGACGGCAAGAAGGGTGTTGCCCAGAAGGTCGTGTATGGTGCATTTGAAATTGTCGAGAACAAGACCGGCAAGAATGGCCTGGAAGTGTTCCAGCAGGCAATGGAAAACATTATGCCCGCCGTGGAGCTGAAGGCTCGCCGTGTCGGCGGCGCTACCTATCAGGTGCCTATCGAAGTTCGCCCTGACCGCCGTCAGACCCTGGGGCTGCGCTGGATCACCAACTACAGCCGCGCCCGCAGCGAGAACACCATGAAGGAGCGTCTGGCTGCCGAGATCATGGATGCTGCCAACAATACCGGCGCCTCCGTTAAGAAGCGTGAGGACGTCCACAAGATGGCTGAAGCCAACAAGGCCTTCGCCCATTTCCGCTGGTAATAAAGGAGAAAACCAATGCCTAGACAGTATTCTCTGGAGAATACAAGAAACTTCGGCATCATGGCACACATCGATGCCGGCAAAACCACCACCACCGAGCGTATCCTGTTCTACACCGGCAAGAACTACAAGATCGGTGAGACCCACGACGGCTCCGCCACCATGGACTGGATGGCACAGGAGCAGGAGCGCGGCATCACCATCACTTCCGCTGCAACCACCTGCTTCTGGAAGGGCTGCCGGCTGAACATCATCGACACCCCGGGTCACGTGGACTTCACCGTTGAGGTGGAGCGCTCTCTGCGTGTTCTGGACGGCGCCGTGACCGTTCTGTGCGCCAAGGGCGGTGTGGAACCCCAGACCGAAACCGTTTGGCGTCAGGCCGACGAGTACAAGGTCCCCCGCATGATCTACGTCAACAAGATGGATATCATGGGCGCCGACTTCTTCCGCGTTCTGGACATGATCCACGAGCGGCTGAAGTGCAACGCCGTGCCCATCCAGCTGCCCATCGGAAGCGAAGCCTTCTTCAAGGGCAATGTAGACCTGCTCACCATGAAGGCCAACGTCTTCTATGATGAATTGGGCAAGGACGTGCGGGTCGAGGATATCCCCGAGGACATGGTGGATATCTGCGAGGAGTACCACGAGAAGCTGATGGACGCCGTCACCGCGCTGGATGACGATCTGGCCATGATGTATCTGGAAGGCGAGGAGATTCCCGTCGAGAAGATCAAGGCCGTCATCCGCAGAGCCACCATCGCCAATGAGATGGTGCCTATCGTCTGCGGTACGTCCTACAAGAACAAGGGTGTTCAGGAGCTGCTGGACGCCGTGGTGGATTATATGCCCAGCCCCCTGGACAAGAAGGGCATCCGGGGCATCAACCCCGACACCGAGGAAGAGGATTTCCGTCCCGCTTCCGACGACGCACCCTTCTCCGCTCTGGCCTTTAAGATCGCTACCGACCCCTATGTGGGCAAGCTGTGCTACTTCCGTGTGTACTCCGGTACGCTGGAGAAAGGCACCACCGTGCTGAACTGCACCAAGGGCGTCAACGAGCGTATGGGTCGTATCCTGCAGATGCACGCCAATCACCGTGAGGACATTGACAAGGTCTACGCCGGCGACATCGCCGCCGTGGTCGGCGTCAAGAACACCACCACCGGTGACACCTTCTGCGACGAGGATCACCCCATCATTCTGGAGTCCATGGTCTTCCCCGAGCCTGTTATCGAGGTCGCCATTGAGCCCAAGACCAAGGCCGGTCAGGAAAAGATGGGCATCGCCCTTTCTAAGCTGGCCGAAGAGGATCCCACCTTCCGCACCTACACCAACAAGGAAACCGGTCAGACCATCATCGCCGGCATGGGCGAGCTGCACCTGGAGATCATTGTTGACCGTCTGCTGCGGGAGTTCAAGGTCGAGGCCAACGTCGGCGCTCCCCAGGTTTCCTACAAGGAGACCATCCGCAAGGCTGTGGATCAGGAGACCAAGTACGCCCGTCAGTCCGGCGGTAAAGGCCAGTACGGTCACGTCAAGATTCACGTGGAGCCCAACGAGCCCGGCAAGGGCTACGAGTTCATCAACGCCGTTGTGGGCGGCGCCATCCCCAAGGAGTATATCCCCGCCGTCGATGCCGGTATTCAGGGCGCGATGGAAGCAGGTGTTCTGGCCGGCTACCCCGTTGTGGACGTGAAGGTCACCCTGTACGATGGCTCTTACCACGAGGTCGACTCCTCCGAAATGGCCTTTAAGATCGCCGGTTCCATGGCGTTCAAGGAAGCCTGCAAGAAGGCGGACCCCGTCATTCTGGAGCCCATCATGAAGGTTTCCGTCAACGTGCCCGATGAGTATATGGGTACCGTTATCGGCGACATCACCGCCCGCCGCGGCAACATTCTGGGTCAGATCACCCGTACCGGCTCTGTCCAGATCGACGCCAACGTGCCTCTGGCGGAGATGTTCGGCTACGCCACCGACCTGCGCAGCAAGACCCAGGGACGCGGCAACTACTCCATGGAGCCCAGCCACAACGCCGAGCTGCCCAAGTCCAAGACCGAGGAAATTGTCAAATCCCGGGGTAAGGATTGATTTCCAAAGGAATTTGACGTAAATTTTCAAAAATTTTTCTTGTGTTTCCCCGCAAAGTGTAGTATGATGTACATGATGTGCGGAAGCACCCAGACTTTAGTTGTTTATTTCATTCAATCAACAATTATAACAGGAGGAATATTTCAAATGGCAAAGCAGAAGTTTGAAAGAAATAAGCCCCATGTTAACATTGGCACCATCGGCCATGTTGACCACGGCAAGACCACTCTGACCGCCGCTATCACCAAGTATCTGGCCATGAAGGGTCAGGCTCAGTTCGAGGACTACGCTTCCATCGACAAGGCTCCCGAAGAGAAGGCTCGTGGTATCACGATCAACACCGCTCACGTTGAGTACGAGACCGACAACCGTCACTACGCTCACGTTGACTGCCCGGGTCACGCTGACTATATCAAGAACATGATCACCGGTGCTGCTCAGATGGACGGCGCTATCCTGGTTATCGCTGCTACCGACGGCCCCATGGCTCAGACCCGTGAGCACCTGCTGCTGGCCCGTCAGGTCGGCGTGCGCTATATCGTTGTGTTCCTGAACAAGTGCGATCAGGTTGACGACGAGGAGCTGCTGGAGCTGGTCGAGATGGAAGTCCGCGAGACCCTGAACGAGTACGGCTTCCCCGGCGACGACACCCCCATCATCAAGGGTTCTGCTCTGAACGCTCTGGTTTCCGAGTCCAAGGATCCCAACGCTCCCGAGTATGCCTGCATCAAGGAGCTGATGGACGCTGTTGACGAGTATATCCCCACTCCCGAGCGTAACGACAACCTGCCCTTCCTGATGCCCGTTGAGGACGTCTTCACCATCTCCGGCCGTGGTACCGTTGCTACCGGTCGTGTGGAGCGTGGCGTTGTCAAGAAGAACGAGCCCGTTGAGATTGTTGGTCTGCGCGAGGACAAGCTGTCCACCGTCGTTACCGACATCGAGATGTTCCACAAGCTGCTGGACTACGCTGAAGCCGGCGACAACATCGGCGCTCTGCTGCGTGGTATCGACAAGAAGAACATCGAAAGAGGCCAGGTTCTGTGCAAGCCCGGCTCCATCCATCCCCACACCAAGTTCAAGGGTCAGGTTTACGTCCTGTCCAAGGAAGAAGGCGGCCGTCATACTCCCTTCTTCAACAACTACCGTCCTCAGTTCTACTTCCGTACCACCGACGTTACCGGCATCATCTCCCTGCCCGAAGGCGTTGAGATGTGCATGCCCGGCGACAACGTTGTTATGAGCGTTGAGCTGATCACCCCCATCGCTATCGAGAAGGGCCTGCGTTTCGCTATCCGTGAAGGCGGCCGTACCGTTGGTTCCGGCGTCGTTACCGAGATCGACGAGTAATTTCCCGTTAGATAGTTAGCTTAAAAGGCGTGACCTTCGGGTCACGCCTTTTTTAGCGTTTTTTGACCGTTTTCCGAAAATCTTTGTCCATTGTCTGCTGGTTTCCTACTATAGCGGTGTAAGGCCTTACACATCACAAGGAGGTGTCCTGATGGAAGATACCCAGATTATTGCGCTTTACCTGTCCCGGCAGGAAGCGGCCATCGGCGAGACAGCGAAGAAATACGGCGGATACATCAATCAGATCGCCTACAACATCCTGCGCTGCCGGGAGGATACGGAGGAAATCGCGGCGGATACGTATCTGGCCGCCTGGAATGCCATCCCGCCGGAAGTTCCCAGAGTGCTGAAGCACTTTCTGTCCCGGATTGCCCGGAATCTGGCCTTTGACCGGCTGGACTATATCACTGCCAAACGCAGAGATGTGCATATGATCACCCTGCTGTCGGAGTTGGACGCCTGTCTGCCGGATCCACACTCCGACGTGGAGGCCGTTGTGGATGCAAAGCTGGCCGCGGGAAGCGTGAACCGGTTTCTGTCCCAGCTGGATAAGAAAGACTGCGCCGTGTTCCTGAGCCGCTATTATTACAGCCTGACCATTGCGGAAATTGCGGATAAGCTTGGCCTGACGGAACGGAACGTGAAGTACCGCTTAAGCTGCCTGCGGCAAAAGCTGCGCAGACAGCTGGAAAAGGAGGGAATCAGCGTATGAACGGGAAGAACCTTTTCGGAGCATTGGAGTACGTGGATGACAGGTATCTGGATATAGCGGACGCCGCCTTACAGGAGGCATCCGATATGAAACAAAAGCACTTTTCCGGGAAGAAAACCATCCTATACATTCTGGCCGCGGCCATCTGCATCAGTTTGCTCACCGTGACCGCCGCGGCGGCGGGGTGGATACCGGGCATTTTTGCCGCCGCCCAGCCCAAGGCAACGCCGCAGGATGCGCCGGTTCTGGAAGCGGCGCAGAGGATTCCCCAGCCCCAGACGCCGGAAACCGTCGAATTTGCCGAAGCGGACTACACCAAATTCACGCTGTTTCAGCGCTACTATGACGGAAAATCCATTGCGCTGGGCTATGACCTCTCCGGGGTTATGCCTGGGGAAACGGTGGTAGGGTTTACGCCGGAGGATACGCTGAAGCAGGAGATCCTGCAAAGACCCGACAATCAGTTCTGGTGCGAGATGTACGGCCTGACGGATGACACTGTCGACCAATATCTGGAAGCGGGCGTCTGGACGCGGGAGGAATACGACCTGCGTCTGGCGGGAAGAAGCGATTACGCAAAGAAATACGACCTGCGCGGAAATTCCCAGATCTACATGGACGACCAACTGCGCGCGCTTCTCACCGACGGGGAATACAAAAAATTCTGGGAAATTCTGGGGGAAACGGGTTCCTGCTGCGTTGCCATTCCAATGAAACCCTACGTCGGCGACCACATTCTTCTGAACGGCGTGGATGAACCTGCGGATCGGGGAGACTACACCACAGAGGAAGGGGAGTGTCTGGTGCTGAACAATCTGCCCGCCGCCGCCCAGAACCAGCCGTCCATCACGGTGGGGCTGAAATTCAAATCCGGCTGGAGCTATTACTATATGGAGCTGTCGGGAACCAGTTACCGTCTTTATATCCCAAATCCGGACTACGTTACGACCATCACGCTGGAAAACGAAAGCAAACCATAATCCTGCGGGGCAGCTGCTTGCGTGGCTGCCCCGCTTCATCGAAAAAAGCCTCGCAGAGAAAAGCCGCCCGCAGGCGGCCAAGGAGTGCGCGAAGCAGACTGCAGTCCTCTTGTCCCAAAAGGCCGGCGGCCTTTTGGGACAGCAGGGCTGCCCCGTTTTCGCCGCCGGAATACGCACGGTTTCGACCTCCCGGGCATAGATTGTGCCGGGAGGTTTTGCGTTATGAGAATCTTTATCATCACGTTCCGCTCGGTGACGTTCGCCCAGCGGGGCGAGCGGCTGCTGAACCGGAACAACCACCGCTGCGTCCTCCAGCGGACGCCCAAGTGGATGGAGCAGCAGGGCTGCGGCTACAGTCTGCGGATCAAAACGGAAGACATCATCCCGGTGGTGGAGCTTCTGCGGGAGAACGGCGTTCCCCTGCGCAAAATTTACGCCCAGCGTCCGGACGGAAATCTGGAGGAGCTGACGGTATGATCTATCTGGACAACGGCGCCACCTCCTTCCGCAAGCCGCCGGGGGTGTACCGGGCGGTGGAACGGGCGATGTACACCTGCGCGAATCCGGGGCGGGGCGGATACAGCGCGGCAATGGAAGCCTCGGAGACGGTATACGCCTGCCGGGAAGCCGCCGGAGCGCTGTTTCACTGCCGGCCGGAGCAGGTCGCGCTGACCACCAGCTGCACCCACGGGCTGAACATCGCCATCCGCTCCGTCGTGAAGCCGGGAGGACGGGTGATCGTGTCCGGATTTGAGCATAACGCCGTGACACGCCCCCTTCACGCGCTGGGGGCGGATATCCGGGTGGCGGGGCGGCGGCTGTTTGACTGGGAGGACACCCTTTCCCGCTTCGGGCGGGAGCTGAAGCAGGGGGCGGATGCGGCGGTGTTCACCCATGTTTCCAACGTGTTCGGGTATATTCTGCCGGTTAAGCAGCTGGCGGAGATGTGCAGGAAATGGCGGGTGCCGTTTATCATCGACGCTGCCCAGTCCGCCGGGGCGCTGCCGGTGGATTTTCAGGCACTGGGGGCGGATTTTGTCGCCATGCCGGGGCATAAGGGGCTGCTGGGGCCTCAGGGGACGGGGCTGCTGCTCTGCGGCGGCGATGCCCAGCCCCTGCTGTTCGGAGGGACGGGCAGCGATTCCGTGAACCAGGCCATGCCGGATTATCTGCCCGACCGTCTGGAAGCGGGGACGCTGAACGTACCCGGCTACGCAGGACTGACGGAGGGCTTGCGCTTCGTCCGCCGGACGGGGGTGGATAATATTTTCCGCCGGGAGCATCGACAGCTGGAACGGTGCGCCGGGGGTTTACAAAAATTGGGGATGGAGGTATTCGCCGGGGCGCATCAGGCATCGACGGTATCCTTCCGGCCGGGAATGGACTGCGAGGAGGCGGCGGCACTTCTGGCGAAGCAGGGCATTGCGGTTCGCGCGGGGCTGCACTGCGCCCCCCTTGCCCACGAAAGCGCGGGGACGCTGGAATCGGGAACGGTACGGGTCAGCTTCGGTCATGACGCGTCCGATGCCCAAACCGACCCATTCTTAAGGGCGGTATCCAAACTTCCCAGAGGATAGTCGCAATTTTTTTACAGATTGGCTATTGCCATCGGCGCCGGTATTCGCTATAATAAGCAGGATAATAGTAAATTTACGATAGCGGAGTATGCGCTATACAAAAGTTGACATAAAAGGGGTAAGAACGTTTATGGAGAGCATTCAGAGTTTGCTGTATCAGATACAGCGAATGCAATGGTCAGACTATCTGGATATCGCCGTAGTCGCGTTTCTGATATATAAAATTCTGCCGCTGATCAAGACACCCAGCACCACCCGAATTGCCAAGGCCGTGGTGGTGGTTCTGGTCATTGCGTGGCTGACCGATCTGTGGCATCTGTATACGGTGGCCTTCATCATGAAGCAGTTCCTGTCCGTCGGACTGCTGGCGCTGGTCATTCTGTTCCAGCCGGAGCTGCGGCGGATGCTGGATCACCTGGGCAGCGTGAAGCTGACCAGTATTTTCGGCGTCAGCAAGCCCGTGCAGCAGGAGATGGACGCGGTCATCACCCAGACCGTGCGCGCCTGCGAGGCTATGGGTCGGGAGAAGGTGGGGGCGTTGATCGCCTTCGCCCGGGAGCAGCGGCTGGAGGAATACTTCAAAACCGGCACCCAGATCGACGGCCAGGTTTCCGATCAGCTGATCCGGAACATTTTCTTCAAAAATTCCCCCCTTCATGACGGCGCGATGATCATCCGGGACGGCCGGATCGCCGCCGCAGGGTGTGTGCTGCCCCTGTCCGACAGCAACCATCTCAGCGCGGACTTAGGTACCCGGCACCGTGCCGGCGTGGGTATGAGCGAGGCTTCCGACGCGGTGGTGGTGATCGTCTCCGAGGAAACCGGCACCATTTCCGTGGCGGTGGGCGGAATGCTCAAGCGGCATCTTGCGCCCCAGACGCTGGACAAGCTGCTGCACAACGAGCTGTGTCCTGCCGACGACGGCGACGAGAAGCAGGACTTGGGTCTGCGGCTGAAGCAGAAGCTGTATTTCCGCAGAAAGGAGACGGACGACAATGAAAAATAAATTCGGCGCCATTTTGCTGTCCGTCGCCATCGCCTTTGGCCTTTGGCTGTATGTCATCACTTACGTCAGCCCCAATTCCGAGGAGACCTACTATAATATCCCGGTGGTGCTGGAGGGCGAGAGCGTCCTGAACGAGCGGGGGCTGATGTGTACCTCCACGTCTTCCTCCACGGTGTCGCTGCAGCTGGCAGGCGCCAGAAGCGATTTAATTAAAGTCAATCAGAGCAACATTACCGTGAAGGCCAACCTGTCCGCGATCACCGAGCCGGGACAGAAGATCAATCTGCGCTATACCATTTCCTACCCCGGCAACGTGGCGCAGAATGCCCTCGAGACGCTGTCCCAGAGCGATTTTTACGTAGACGTGGAATACCGCCGGGTGAAGGACGTGCCGGTGGTGGTGCAGTATGACGGCACCCGGTCGGAGGATTATCTGTACGACACGGAAAACGTTCAGCTGGACTATTCCACGGTGAACATCATCGGCCCCGCCTCCGTCGCCGATAAAATCCGGCAGGCGGTGATCGAGGTGGACTTGACGGATCAGTCGGAGTCCATCAGCGAGAGCTACCGCTATACCCTCTGCGATGAGAAGGGCAACCCCGTGGACGCGGCGGAGATCACCACCGATGTGGAAGAGATCCATCTGGATATGAAGATTCAGCGCATTAAAGAGCTGCGGTTGGTGGCGCAGGTCACCTACGGCGGCGGCGCTACGGAGGAAAATCCCACCGTAACGATCAACCCCGCCTCCATCCGGGTCACGGGCAGCGACGCAGCGCTGGCAGAGCTGGGCGACAGCTATACCCTGGCCGAAATCGACCTGCGGTCGGTGGAAAAATCCCAGAATATGCTCTACACCATCAACCTGCCCGACGGCATCACCAACCAGACCGGCGTGAACGAGGCCACGGTGAGCATCCAGTTCTCCGGCCTGAGCATCCGGGAATATACCGTTGCCAATATCCAGGCCATCAACGTGCCGGAGGGCATGGAGGTGGAGATCATCAACGCCAACCTGACGGTGCGGGTGCGGGGCGCGTCCGGCCAGATCAGCCAGCTGACGGGAGACGACATCACGGTGGTGGTGGACTTCTCCAACGCCGTGGCGGGGACTGCCACCTATAAGGCGTCCATCAACTTCGGTGAGGAATTCACGGCGGTGGGCGAGATATCGGGGCCCTACTCCGTATCGGCAACGGTGAAGGGGTGACGGCATGGAACAGCTTGTCCGGGTGAAGGAAGTCTATGACGACGGCACGGCGCTGGTATTCCGCATCCGGGAAAGCGCCTGTTCCGGCGACTGCCACAAATGCTCCGGCTGCGGCGCGGCCAAGGAAACGGTGACGTTTACGGCGAAGAACCCCATCGGCGCCCGCCGGGGGGAGCTGGTAAAGGTGGAATCCCAGACTGCCCCGGTGCTGAAGGCGGCGGTGGTATTGTACGTTGCGCCGCTGGTGCTGTTCTTCCTGGGATACTATATCGGCTTCCGGCTGGGGGGCTTCGGCGCACCGGTCGGGGGGCTTGGGTTTGCGCTTGGCATCCTTCTGGTGCTGGTATACGACCGCAAAGTGGCAAGGAAAGCCAATATTGACTATACGATCACAGCTTTCGCAAGGAAAATATGAGAAAAGCCATGAAAAAAGGGGATAATGAGTTTGGTTAAAAGTATGACCGGCTACGGCCGCGCCGTGGAGACCGTGAACGGAAGAGAATTTACGGTGGAGCTGCGCTCCGTCAACAACCGCTATCTGGACTGCACCGTGAAGCTGCCCCGCAGCCTGTCCTTTGGGGAGGACGCAGTGAAGCAGGCCGTGAAGAACGTTATTTCCCGGGGAAAGGTGGACGTGTTCCTGTCCGTCCGCTCCGAGGGTGCCGCCGACGTTAAGGTCACCCTGAATGCGTCCATGGTGGAAGGGTATCTGGCCGCCATGAAGCAGATGGCGGAGAATTTCGGCGTGAAAGAGGACATCAGCGTGTCGCTTCTGTCCCGGATGCCGGATGTGTTTACCGTGGAGAAGC
>ULXW01037917.1_pt1 | contig 19588 bp, 14 predicted proteins | sample 1961661 | NCBI WGS metagenome assembly ULXW01 (sample SAMEA4835849, study PRJEB28245) | human gut metagenome | biome: gut microbiome; material: fecal sample | place: Denmark | collected 2008 | reverse complement strand
AGATTTCCGCCGCCCTCAAGGGCGTCGATCCGACCGCAAGCACCGAGGAAATGGTGCGCTTCGCCCTGCGCGCCATGGTGATGAAGGGCTGATTTTTTCAGATAATCGCTCTGCTTTTATGTATAGCCTCAATTGAAATCCTAAAAAAGCCTCGCAGAGGAAAGCCGCCCGCAGGCGGCCAAGGCGTGCGCGCAGCAGACTGCAATCCCCTTGTCCAAAAAGGCCGTTGGCCTTTTTGGACAGTTTTTGGAGGTAAACTATGAGTCTCGAATTTTCCCAGGAACTGGATACCCCCATCGTTTCCCCCACCTTCGCGCCCCAGGACGCGGGGGAGATCGGTCTGCGGCCGAAGCTCCTTTCCGACTACACCGGGCAGGAAAAGGCCAAGGGGAATCTGTCCATTTATATTGAAGCCGCCCGGCGGCGGGGGGAACCTCTGGATCACACCCTGCTCTATGGCCCTCCCGGCCTGGGCAAAACCACCCTGGCGGGCGTCATCGCCAATGAAATGGGCGTAAACATCCGGGTCACCTCCGGCCCCGCCATTGAAAAGCCCGGCGACCTGGCGGCGCTGCTGACCAATCTGAACCCCGGCGACATTCTGTTCATCGACGAAATCCACCGCTTAAACCGGGTGGTGGAGGAAATTCTCTACCCCGCCATGGAGGATTTTGCCATCGATATCATCGTCGGCAAAGGCCCCAGCGCCAACTCCATCCGACTGGATCTGCCGAAGTTTACCCTTGTGGGGGCGACCACCCGGGCAGGTCAGCTGTCCGCGCCTCTGCGTGACCGGTTCGGCGTCAATCTGCGCCTGGAGCTGTACACCCCGGAGGAGCTGGCGAAAATCGTCACCCGTTCCGCCGCCATTCTGGGGATGCCCATCGACCCCAAGGGCGCCATGGAGATCGCCTCCCGCAGCCGGGGCACCCCCCGGATTGCCAACCGCTTCCTCCGCCGGGTGCGGGACTTTGCCGAGGTCATGGGCGACGGCACCATCACGAAGGACGCCGCCGACCTGGCGCTGCGCCGTCTGGAGGTGGACAAGCTGGGGCTTGACAACATCGACCGCCGGATGCTCACCGCCATCATCCAGAACTACGGCGGAGGCCCCGTGGGCTTAGAAACCCTGGCCGCCACCATCGGCGAGGAAGCCGTGACGTTGGAGGATGTCTACGAGCCGTATCTCATGCAGCTGGGCTTTCTCACCCGCACCCCCCGGGGACGCTGCGTGACGGCGCTGGCCTATGACCATCTGCACATTCCCTACGAGGGACAGTCCCAGTTCTCCATCTGACCGCGGTTTCCCGGTTTTCTACCGCTACTCCAAGTTGCACAAATCCACAAAAATTTCAGGAAAATTTTTCATAAAGGATTGACAAAAGGATTTCGTGTGGTATAATCCGATTTGTGGCAGAAGATTGCCGCTAATTAACCGACCCTGCGTTATAACCTTCATCCAGTGGGATTTCACGGGGCAACAACTAACCGAAGAGAGGTATTTTCCAATGTACGAAGACAAGACTTTAGTGTGCAAAGAGTGTGGCAAGGAGTTCGTGTTCACCGCCGGTGAGCAGGAGTTCTACGCAGAGCGCGGCTTCCAGAACGAGCCCCAGCGCTGCAAGGCTTGCCGTGACGCTCGCAAGAACGCTACCCGTGGCCCCCGTGAGTTCTTCACCGCTACCTGCGCTCGTTGCGGCGGCGAAGCGAAGGTTCCCTTCCAGCCCAAGTCCGACCGTCCCGTGTACTGCAGCGAGTGCTTCGCTCAGATGCGCGCCAACGGCTGATTGCTGAAATGAGAATGACCGGGAAAGACGATAGTCTTTCCCGGTTTCATTTTGTACTTAAGGAGCGGTATCTCTTTGGGGTGGAGAAACGCTGCCCGGTGTAGGCGCTTGCTGACTGCTTGCCGTCGGGTTTCGTGGGTGCTATACGGAATGTTGGTTCAACAAATCGGAATTTGTTGCTCCATACGCCCTTGACAATAGTCCTTACAATATACTATAATAATATTTACAAATACTATTTGTAAGTGGGGGACTTATGGAAAACAATCATTTTAACGTTGCGTGGGCGAAAAGCACTGCTCTATACACAAAAGCAGCTTCGGTACTTGGCGTCGGATACCCGGAAATGATGGTGCTGTATGCGCTGGAATCCATGGGAGAACTGACGCAAAAGCAGATCGCAGAGAATTTCGGTATGCAAAAACAGACGGTTCATACGGTCGTGAGCGCACTTCAAAAGAAGGGCTATTTACTGTTGGAGGCCAGCGAGGGCGATAAACGTGAGAAGCGGATCGTCTTGACTGAAAGCGGACAGGTATACGCCCACAGAATGATTGCGCCTTTACGAAAAGCCGAGGAGAAGGTTTATAGAACAATCGGGAACGAACGGCTCCAAGCCATGTGTGAAATTCTTGACCTTTTCAATCTTCTCTTTGAAAGAGAGCTGAGCGGAGGTCTGGGCAGTGAATAACAAGCGGACTTTCTTTCAGTATGTGATTCCGTCCGTGTTATCCTTTGCGCTTTCCGGGGTGTATGCCATCGTTGACGGTTTCTTTGTAGGCAACTCAATCGGGGATGCCGGACTTTCCACAATCAACATTGCATATCCCATCACGGCGGTCCTGCAATCCGTAGGGACAGGAATCGGAATGGGTGGTTCAGTCAAATACTCCATTCTGAAAGCAGCAGGAAATGAGAAAAAAGCACGGGAGTTCGTTGCCAGTGCAACATGGCTGATGCTTCTTTTCAGCGCTGTCCTGACTGTCACCGTTTTCTTCACTTCAGAGAAAATCCTTTCTGCCCTTGGTTCATCGGGCGAGTTGCTTACTCTGGGAAATGAGTATATCAAGGTAATTGCCCTTGGAGCGATTTTACAGGTGTTCGGCACCGGACTGGTTCCGTTTATGCGTAATTACGGCGGTTCTTTGTGGGCAATGATCGCTATGATCTGCGGCTTTGCTACCAATATTGCTCTTGACTATACTTTTGTGTGGGTTCTTGGACGGGGCATGTACGGTGCGGCATTGGCGACCATTATTGGGCAGGGAGTTACTATGGCGGTTGCACTCGTGTATTGCGCCATCAAAAAGAACCTCACTCTGAAAATCGCACCTGTTGATACCCCGGAAACGGCATTTCAGATATTAAAAATCGGACTTGCTCCATTTGGCTTGACCCTTGCCCCAAATATCTCTCTTGTGATCATCAACCGATTATCGGTTTCTTATGGCGGACAGGAGGCTATCGCCACCTATGCCTGTATCTCCTATATCATCTGCATTGTTTATCTTCTTTTGCAGGGTGTCGGTGATGGCAGCCAGCCGCTCATGAGTCAGTTCTACGGAGCAGGCGAAGAAAAATCGCTCAAACAAACCAAAACGCTGGCGTATGAATTTTCCATGGTTTTGGCGGTAATCAGTGCGATTCTGATTTACCTGCTCCGTGGAAAGATTGGACTACTGTTCGGTTCATCTGCCGAGGTAAACGCAGGGGTCATAAAGGTCATGCCGATCTTCCTTGTGTCGGTTCCGTTTGACGCCATCACACGAATTTCCGCGGCGGCTTTCTACGCAACCGAAAAAAGTGTGCTGTCCTATGTTCTGACCTTTATCGAACCCATCATCATGCTGGTGTTGATACTGATGCTGCCGCCGGTGTTTGGCGGTCAAATCATGATTTGGTGGAGCACCGTATTTGCAAAGGTCATTACCGCATCAGTAAGCATTGTGCTGTCCGTTAGATATAGCGCACAAAGAAATCGATAACTTCCAGTTTGGCGATTTGCCTCTGCGTGGCTTTCATACACAAAACCGGGAAGGGCATTGCCCTTCCCGGTTTTTGCTGATTTTTCCCAGTCAGTTCTCTTTCCGGCTCTCCATATGCCCCGACTGGATGACCGGCGGCTTGGGGTCGGCCACTTCCCAGGACAGCGGCTTTTTTTCGTCCTCTTTCACGGCGTTCTCACCTCGCATACAGTATGCGCCGTTTCGCCAAAAAGATGCAAAGCACCCCTTGCCTCTCCCTTTGGGAGAGGTGGACGAGCGCAGCGAGGACGGAGTGGGGAAATGAGGCCGCAATGCCCTCTCAGTCACCTTCGGTGACAGCTCTCCCAGGGGGAGAGCCAAGGGCGGGTTTCGTTAACTTTCCTCCAGCACCGATTCAAAAACTGCCTTGACCGCTTCGATTCTTCCCGTCTCGAAGGGGCTTTCCAGTCCGGCGCTGTCCAGGAAGGCCAGGAAATAGGTTTCCTGCGTCGTCAGATTCTGCTCGTACAGTGCCAAGCCAGCGCCCCGCTGCTCCTGTTCCAGCTGGTACAGCTGCATGGCCGCGTCGTTGCTGACCACATAGCTGAAAATGTACATGGGGTTCGTATAGAGGTGGGTCACGTCCACGAACTCCCGCCGGTCGTAGCCCACGCTTTCAAAGCCGAAGTCCTGCACCACCTGCTCATACAGCGCGTACAGCCCCTCCGCGGAAAGAGCGTCCCCGGTCAGGCCGTACATCTGCCGCTCAAAGCTGGCATATGCCCCCTGCTCCACGTAATTGCCCAGACTGTCCGCCATTTTTGCCCGGGTCAGGTCTTCCCCGCCGTAGCACAGGCTCAGATACTCCATGCCGGTGGAGAAAAATTCCAGCACATCCACCCCGGCGGCGCTGCCGTAGCTGGCATAGTCATTGCAGAAGTGACCGAACTCGTGGGCAAGCACCAGCTTGTCGTAGGCCGTCAGCGTGGCGTTCATGAAGATGAACGGCTCCTGATAGCTGGTCAGGTATTGCTCAAAGGAGGAATTGTACTTATTCTCCCCGTAGCCGGTGTCGTAGAGCTTGGCCGTCTTCATGAGATCATGGGCTTCTTTTACCGTGCCGCCCATGTCCTCCGCCGCTGCGGCTATGTAGTTGAGGGTCTCCTTCTCCGAAGAATACGCGCCGGTCGCCTCCCAGGCATCGCTGCTCAGCTCCCGGTACAGCGGCACCAGCTCCCGGCGGATGTCCTCCAGGAGCTGCTCCTCCTCCGCGGCGGTGTAGTCCCGGTAGAAGTAAAAGTCCTCGGCAAACTGGGGGTAATCCGGATAGCCGCAGTATTCCGCGATCTCCTGACGGACGGCGATCAGCTCCGCCAGAAGGGACGCCATGCCGTCCGCGCAGGCGTCATAGTAGCCTTCCGTATCCTCCGGATAGTCCGCCGCCTGGGCGGACAGCTCATAATACTTTGTTTGCAGCCTGGCTTCTTCCTCCAGCAAGGCGGTGAAGCTCTCATCCCAGAGGGTTTCCTCATTCTCATAGCTGTCGAAAAAGCCCTCGCCGAAGTATTCCTCCAGCTCCTCCCGGGCGGGAGACTGGGCAAGGGCTTGGTAAAGCTCCTGCAAGCCGGCGTCCACCGTAGCCGCGTTCCGGGCGCAGTAGTTGTATTCGTCCTCCCAGTAGGTGTCCGTCAAATCCCCGCAGTAGTGAATATCCGCCAGGGCGTAATAGGTGCTGAACCAGTCATAGGCATCGTAGAAGTCGTACACCCCGTCCAGAATGGCGGAAACGTCGTCCCCCTTCGCCGCCTCGCAGGCGGTATCCAGGGTCTGCCGGAACCGGGTCATGTCCGGGCGCTCGTAGGTCATGCTCTCGTAGGGGACAATGGCGTTCCCGTCCACCAGGGAGCGCACGGCGCCGAAATACTCGCCAAAGTCCACCATGCCGCAGCCGGACAGCAGCACCGCCGCCGTCAGCACCAGGGCAATCAGCCGTAAAAACTTCATTTTCATTTTCTCTTCCTCCTATCCCCTTACTTCCGGTTCCATGCCACACTGGGCAATGCGCCTGCGCAGCCAGCCCCCGCGAAAATAGACGATTGCAAACACCGTCGCCGCCAGCAGCCAGCTTAAGGGATAGCAAACGGCCAGCAGCTCGATTCTGTGCCAGGTTCTCACCACCGTGAAAATCCACACCACCCGGAACACGCACACGCACATGCAGGTGATCACCGTGGGAACCACCGAATAGCCCGTTCCCCGCATGGCTCCGGCGAACACCTCCACCGGCATGAACAGCACGTTGAACGGCACCGTCCACGCCATGACATACACCCCCAGCCTGATCACGCCGGGTCAGTGGTGTAAATCCCCAGAATGACGGGACGGAACGCGATGACCAGGGCGCTCATCGCCCCCGTCAGCGCCACGCTCATGCCCATGCAGACCCACACGCTTTGGCGAATCCGGTCATATTTCTGGGCGCCGAAGTTCTGCCCCACGAAGGTGGTCACGGAAACGCCGAAGGCGCCGGAGATCATCCAGGTCAGGCTGTCGGTTTTGACGTACGCCGTCCAGGCCGCCACCGCCACATCCCCGAAGGAGTTGATGCCGGACTGGATGAGCGTATTGGCCAGGTCAAAGGTCACGAATTGCAGCCCCGCCGGCACGCCGACGTAGAGAATGCGTTTCAGAAGCTCGCCCTGGAACCGGATTTTTTTCAAAGAAAGCCGGGTTTCCTCCGGCTGACGGAGCAGCGCCACCGTGACCATCCCCGCGCTGACCACCTGAGAGAAAACCGTCGCAATGGCAGCCCCCGCCACCCCCATTTTCAGCACCACCACGCACACGATATCCAGAACGATGTTGACGCCGCAGGCGGCCATCAGGAAAACGGTCGGCCGCCGGGAATCCCCCATGGCCCGGAGAATGCCCGCGCCCATGTTGTAGAGCATGGAAGCAATCGCGCCGCCAAAGTAGATTTTTATGTACAGGACGGCGTCGTCCAGGCAGCTTTCCGGGGTGTTCATCAGCCTCAGAAGCCTGGGGCCGAAGCAGTAGCCCAGCAGCATCACCACCACGCCCAGCAGCAGCGACAGCGCCACGCCGGTATGGAGGGCGTCCTGCACACCCTGCTTATTTTTCGCACCGTAAAACTGGGACAGCAGAACCGTCGCGCCGGTGCTCAGGCCGATGAAGAAGCCGTTCATCAGGTTCAGCAGCGCCGAGGTGGCTCCCACCGCCGCCAGCGCCTGGGTACCGACAAACCGGCCGACGATGATGGTATCCACGGTATTGTACATCTGCTGGAAAAAGCTTCCCAGCAGAATGGGAAAGAAAAAGAACAGCAGCTGCTTCCAGATCACGCCCTCCGTGATGCGCTGCGACGGCAATTCGCCCTCCATAAAAAAATCCTCCTGCGGGTGTTCTGTGGACGATTCTACCATAGAAGCGGCAAACTGTCCATGGTTTTTTCAGGGAAACCATGCCGTAACCAACAGAGGAAGCGCGAAAAAAGAAATAACCCTCGGTCAACTGTCATTACAGCCGCCGAGGGTCATTTCTCTGCGATCTTGATATCTAACATCTGTTGGTTAACCTCTCTTTCTGCGGATTGACGGGCGTTTGCGATCCGTTTGCCTGTTCCGATGCCTTATCCATTCTCCATCTGTCTCTTCCGCGAGACGCGCTTATAAGTCGGAATCGCCGGGGGATCTCCCTGCCCGCCTGTATCGGCTCCATCCTGATTTGAAGCCTTCAAGGGTTTACCGGTACATCGGTATCACCTCTTTGTATTTATAAGATATCATAAATATTGCTGTTATTCAAGGCGCAATATTATACAATATTGCCAATATCTTATTGTTGAAAACACAGATTTCTCCTCGGCATGGGCAGCCACGGATTGACAACGGGCGAATGCCCTGTTATAATGATTTTGTTCGGCGGCTTTGCAGCCGTCATTTTTTCGCGGTATTTCCCCGGTCGGTATTCCCGTCTGGGCAAGGGCAAGAAAAAGGAGAAACACAAATGAAATACGATTTTACTTCCATTCTGGATCGCCGGGGAAAGGACGCCGTCGCCGTCGACGCCGTGGGCGCCCCCGGTTCCTCCTATCCCGCCCCCCGGGAGGGCTTTGACGTGATCCCCATGTGGGTCGCGGACATGAATTTCCCCGTGGTTCCCACCGTTCAGCAGGCCATGATCGCCCGGGCGGAGCATCCGGCCTTCGGCTACTTTGACCCCCCGGCGGAATACTACGATTCCATCATCCGCTGGCAGGAAAGCCACAACGGCGTCACCGGCCTGAAGCCGGAACACATCGGCTACGAAAACGGCGTGCTGGGCGGCGTGATCTCCGCACTGAACGTGCTTTGCTCCAAGGGGGACAACGTGCTGCTCCACAGCCCCACCTACATCGGCTTCACCCACTGCCTGACGGACAACGGCTATCACATTGTCCACTCTCCGCTGACAAAGGACGATCAGGGTGTCTGGCGGATGGACTTTGCCGACATGGAAAAGAAAATCGTGGAGAATCACATCCACGCCGCCATTTTCTGCTCCCCCCACAACCCCTGCGGTCGGGTCTGGGAGCGCCGGGAAGTCGAGCAGGCCATGGCGCTGTACAAAAAGTACGACGTGATGGTGGTTTCCGACGAGATCTGGAGCGACATTCTGCTGACCGGATATCGCCACACCCCCACCCAGTCCGTCAGCGAGGACGCGAAAATGCGCACCGTGGCGCTGTACGCCCCCTCCAAGACCTTCAATCTGGCGGGATTGGTGGGCAGCTACCATATTATCTACAATTCCTGGCTCCGGGATCGCTGCGACAAGGAGGGTTCCCTCAGCCACTACAACGCCATGAACGTCATGAGTATGCACGCGCTGCTGGGCGCCTACAAGCCCGAGGGCTGCGAGTGGGTGGAAGAGCTGCGGCAGGTCATCACCGGCAACGTGGATTTTGCCTGTGATTACATCGCGAAGCACTTTGACGGCGTAGAGGTCAGCCGTCCTCAGGGAACGTATATGCTGTTCCTGGACTGCGAAAAATGGCTGACAGCCCACGGCAAGACCATGGACGAGCTGCTTGCCGCCGGATGGGACGTGGGCGTTGTCTGGCAGGACGGACGGGCGTTCCACGGTCAGACCCACATCCGCATGAACCTCGCGCTGCCCTTAAGCCGGGTGCAGGAGGCCTTCCGGCGGCTGGATACCTATGTTTTCAACGCTTGACATCATTTCCGGGGCGGAAATCCGCCCCGGAGATTTTGCTTTCGGGGGTAAATTGCCCCACTTTACATAGATTTTACAAAGTGCTTATTGTAATTCTTACGGTTTTATCGTACCATCAATAGTGAGATGGAATAAGTATTGGGGGAATCCGAGTGATTTACTGCGTAGAGGATGACGACAGCATCCGGGAGCTGATGCTGTATGCCCTGCGGGCGTCCGGCTTCGAGGCGGAGGGCTTCCGGGACAGCGTGGGGCTGTTCGATGCCCTGAGCCATTCCCAGCCCCAGCTGATTATGCTGGATATTATGCTGCCCGGGATGGACGGCATCGAAATTCTCAAAGCCCTCCGGGGCAATCCTGCCACCGCCCGCATCCCGGTCATCATCGCGTCCGCCCGGGGGACGGAATACGATAAAGTGGTGGGGCTGGACTTGGGCGCGGACGATTATCTGGCCAAGCCCTTCGGCATGATGGAGATGGTGTCCCGTATCCGGGCGGTTCTGCGCCGGACGGCTCCCGCGGCTGCCCCCGGACTGCTGCAAATGGGCAATCTGCGGATGGACTCCGCGTCCCATACGGTCTACGCCGGGGACACCCGGGTGGAGCTGACGCTGAAGGAATTTGAATTGCTCAAGCTCTTTCTGGAGCATCCCGGCCGGGTCTTTACCCGGGATCAGCTGCTGGAGCGGATCTGGAGTACGGACTACGTGGGCGAGACCCGGACGGTGGACGTACACATCGGCACCCTGCGCACGAAGCTGGGGCAGTGCGGCGAATACATCCGCACCGTCCGGGGCGTTGGCTACCGGATGGAGGCGTAGGCCATGACGAAGCGGGTTTTTCGCTCGATTTTTCTGGCGTCCCTGGCGGTGCTGCTGGCCACGCTGGCACTGATTCTGGGGGCGCTGTACACCTACTTTTCCGACGTTCAGGCGGAGCAGCTGCGATTGCAGACGGCGCTGGTCGCCCACGCGCTGGAAAGGGAAGGGGTCTCCTATTTTGACGATCTCGATACCTCCGACCGGCGCATCACATGGATCGCCGCCGACGGCACGGTGCTCTATGACAGCCGTTCCGATTCCGGCGGAATGGAGAATCATCTGGAGCGGGAGGAGGTCAAGGCCGCGCTGGCCACCGGCTCCGGCACCAGCTTCCGCTATTCCGACACATTGATGGAGCGGTATATCTATACGGCGCAGCGCTTAAGCGACGGCACGGTGCTCAGGCTTTCCGCGGCGCAGAACACGGTGCCCCATCTGGTGCTGGGGGTGGTGAAGCCGATCCTTCTGGTAATCGGCATTGCCGTCGCCCTGTCGGCGTTGCTTGCCGGGCAGCTGACGAAAAATATTGTCGCGCCGCTGAACGAGCTGAATCTGGACGACCCCCTGTCCAACCGGGAATACGTCGAAATCCAGCCTCTTCTGCGGCGGCTGGACTCCCAGCAGGTTCAGCTCCGGGCGCAGTCTCAGGAGCTGCGGCAGAAGCAGAAGGAATTCAACGCCGTCACCCGCTCCTTAAGCGAGGGTCTGGTGCTGATGAACAGCGGCGGCACGGTGCTGAGCATCAACCCCGCCGCCACGCGGCTGCTGGAAATCACCCCCAACTGCTTAGGGGCGGACTTTGGCGTTGCCAACCGGAACCCGGCCATTTCCGCCCTGGTGGAGAAGGCTCTCACCGGGGAAAAGGCGGAGGAAAACGTGGCTCTGACCGGTGGGGAATATCTCGCCGCCGCCAGCCCGGTCAAATCCGACGGGGCGGTTTCCGGCGTGGTGCTGCTGCTGTTTGACGTGACCCAGAAGCAGAAGGCGGAAGCCCTCCGCCGGGAATTCACCGCCAATGTCTCCCACGAGCTGAAAACCCCGCTCCACGCCATTTCCGGCTACGCCGAGCTGATGAAGGACGGGCTGGTTCCCCCGGAGGACACCCGGCACTTTGGGGAGAAAATCTACAGCGAGGCGCAGCGCATGATCGATCTGGTGGAGGACACCCTGCGCCTGTCCCGGCTGGACGAGGGCGCGGCGGACATGCAGTGGGCGCCCATCGATCTGTACGAAACGGCGAAGTCCGCCATGCAGGAGCTGACCGCCCCGGCGGAGCTGAAAAACGTCAGCATCCGGCTGGAAGGGACGAAAACCGTGATTCAGGGGATTCCTCAGCTGGTTTCCGGGATTGTGTTTAACCTCATGGACAACGCCGTCAAGTACAACAAGGACGGCGGGCTGGTCATTGTGCGGCTCGGGCAGGAAAAAAATCAGGCTGTTCTCACGGTGACGGACACCGGCATCGGCATCCGCCCGGAGCATCAGGAGCGGGTGTTCGAGCGGTTTTACCGGGTGGACAAAAGCCACTCCAAGGAAATCGGCGGCACCGGCCTGGGGCTGTCCATCGTCAAGCACGCGGCGCTGATTCTGGGCGCGGCCATCGAGCTGGACAGCACCGTCGGCAAGGGGACGATCGTCACGGTGCGGTTTCCCATGGAGAAAAAGTAGAACGAAGGGAGGGGCGCTGCCCCTCCCAATTTCCTGCCGGATTTACGCAGATTTTACATTTTTCTGATAATGGATTTGACCTTGCGCTGATAAAATTGAAGTATCAAAAGGGGGAAGCTCTGAACAAATCGACGAGAGCTGGCAGCGAGAGATTTTTTCTCGGACGAAGGTTTGGAAAGTGGAGGAATACTTTGTGTATTTCCCACTTTCTAAACCGCACGGCCGGGGAAAAAGATCCGCTGCTCAGCCGAAGGCGATTTGTTCGGAGTTTCCCCAAACGAGAGGCTGGATTCTATGGATATTTTCAACGTTCTGACCATGATCGGCGGGCTGTGCCTGTTTCTGTTCGGCATGAACCTGATGGGAGACGCGCTGGAACGGCGGGCGGGTTCCTCATTGCGGGTGCTTCTGGGGAAGCTCACCACCAACCGGATGCTGGGCTTTCTGACGGGTCTGGCCGTCACGGGCGTCATTCAGTCCTCCTCCGCCACCACGGTCATGGTGGTGGGCTTCGTCAATTCCGGGCTGCTGACCCTGGGGCAGGCCATCAACGTCATCATGGGCGCGAACGTGGGCACCACCGTCACCGCCTGGATTCTGAGCCTCAGCGGCATTGAAAGCGGGAACGTCTTCGTCCGGCTGCTGAAGCCCAGCTCCTTTACCCCCATTCTTGCGCTGGTGGGCATTGTGTACTACATGTTCATGAAGGACGGCAAGAAAAAGGACACCGGCATGATTCTCCTGGGCTTTGCCACATTGATGTTCGGCATGGAGACCATGTCCGGTGCGGTCAGCGGTCTCAAAAACGTGCCGGAATTTCAGAAGATGTTCCTGATGTTCACGAACCCCATTCTGGGCGTTCTTGTGGGCGCGGTGCTCACCGGAATCATCCAGTCCTCGTCGGCCTCCGTGGGCATTTTGCAGGCGCTGTCCTCCACCGGCTCCGTGACCTATGCCGCCGCCATCCCCATTATCATGGGTCAGAACATCGGCACCTGCATCACCGCGCTGCTGTCCAGCGTGGGCACCACTAAAAACGCCCGGCGGGCGGCGGTGGTGCATTTGATGTTCAACATCATCGGCACCGCTGTGTGCCTGACCCTCTTTGTGCTGGCGGACGCCCTGTTCTCCCCGGCCATTCTGGGAGAAAGCGCTTCCTATCTGGGCATCGCCATCTGCCACACGGTGTTCAACGTCATCTGCACCACCCTGATGCTGCCCGCGGCAGGTCTGCTGGAAAAGCTGGTGTGCAGGATCGTTCCCGACGGGAAGCAGCCGGAGGCGGTCTGCGAACTGGACGAGCGTCTGCTGGCCACCCCCTCCATCGCCCTGGAGCGCTGCCGTGTGGTCACCAATGAAATGGCGGATGTGGCCGCCGAAACCCTGCGGAGCGCCGCCGCTGCCCTCCAGAACTACACGCCGGAGCTTGCCCAGGCCGTGCGGGAGGGGGAGAGCAAGACCGATCATTACGAGGACATCCTCGGCACCTACCTCGTCAAGCTCAGCGCCCTGAAAATCAGCGAAAGCGACAGCAGCGAAGCCGCCATGCTCCTCAAAGCCCTCAGCGATTTTGAGCGCATCGGCGACCACGCTCTGAACATTTTGGAGTCCGCCGAGGAGCTGAAAGGCAAGAATCTGTCTCTTTCCGACGCCGCCCGTCATGAGCTGTCCGTTCTTCTGCGGGCTGTGGAGGAGATCGTGGACATGACCTTCCGGGCGTTCCGGGACGACGATCTGGAAAAGGCCTGCCGGGTGGAACCTCTGGAGCAGGTCATTGACGATCTGAAGGAAAAAATGCGCATCCACCACATTCTGCGGATGCAGCAGGGCAGCTGTAGTATTGAATCCGGTTTTGTCTGGTCGGACTTGCTGACCGCGCTGGAACGGGTGGGCGACCACTGCTCCAACATTGCCGGCTGCATCATCGACCTGCACCATCACAACATGAACACCCACGAGGCCATCCGCTCCGCCCGGATGGAGAACGAGAATTTTGACGACGAATACAAGGCATATGCGGTGAAATACAGTCTGAAGTAAGGGGAAACGCACAAAAAAGCGCCCGGTAGGAATCCATTTCCTGCCGGGCGCTGCATTATTTCTTCCACTTTTCGATCAGGCTGACAATCTGCCCCGTGAGCTTGGCGTTGTCCTTGTTGGTATTTCCACGGCGGGTCTTGACCAGCGCGAGGAGCGCCTCCGCCGCCGCGACCATGTCCTCGTAAATCTGCTTCGCCCGCTGGGTACCCTTGAAGGCGGCCGCACGGTCGATCTTCACGCCCTCGGTGTAGGTGGTGAGCTTGCCGGTGATCAGGTCGTATTCCGTGCCGCTGTAGGGGGCGTCGGCGCGGTAGCCCATGGATTTCAGGGTCGCGCAGAAGGCTTTGCAGCTGCTGTCGTCGCCGTGGTTCACGAACACCATCTTGGGCTTTTCCCGGAAGCCTGCCAGCCAGGCAAGCAAGCCCTCTTTGTCCGCATGGCCGGAGGTGCCATGCAGCATGGCGATCTCCGCATTCACCGCGATATCCTCGCCGAAAAGCTTTACGGACTTCGCCCCGTTTTCCAGCTTCCAGCCGAGAGACCCCTCCGCCTGATAGCCTACGAACAGGATGATGTTTTCCCTGCGCCAAAGGTTGTGCTTCAGGTGGTGGCGGATTCTGCCCGCCTCGCACATGCCGCTGGCGGAGAGAATGACCTTGGGCTGGGGGTCGGTATTGATAATCTTGGATTCGTCGGAGGAAACGGCCAGCTTCAATCCGTCAAACCAGATGGGGTTGACGCCCTGTTTCAGAATGGCCCGGGTCTCGTCGTCAAAATCCGCGGGGTCGCATTGCAGGAAAATTCCCGTCGCCTCCACGGCCAGGGGGGAATCCACGTACACCGGGAAATGGTCGTGTCCCGTCACCAGCCCCCGCTGCTTGATCTCCCGGATGGCATAGAGCATTTCCTGCGTCCGCCCCACGGCGAAGGCGGGGATGACCAGATTGCCGCCCCGATCCAGCGCCCGCTGGATGCAGGCGGCCAGCTCCCCCACCACGTCGCCCCGCTCCTTGGGGTGCAGACGGTCGCCGTAGGTGGACTCGATGACCAGATATTCCGTCTCCGCCACCGGCTGGGGATTCCGGAGCAAAGGCTGATTGACATTGCCCACGTCGCCGCTGAACACGATTTTCCGGGTCTGCTTTCCCTCCGTCAGCCACATTTCGATGGCGGCGGAACCCAGCAGATGGCCGATGTCCGTCATGCGGATGATGATGCCCTCCGCGGCCTGAACGGCGGCGTTATACTGGCAGGGGCGCAGAAGGCGGAGGGTTGCCGCCGCGTCGTTGGTGTCGTACACCGGCTCCACGGCCCGTTCCCCGGCGCGTTCGGCCTTGCGGGTGCGCCACTGGGCTTCCGACTCCTGAATGTGCGCCGAGTCCATGAGCATGATGCGGCAAAGATTGCAGGTGGCCTCCGTGGCGTAGATCTGCCCCCGGAAACCGTCCTTGCACAGCTTGGGGAGCATACCGGAATGGTCGATATGGGCGTGGGTCAGGAACACCGCTTCAATGGCGTTCGCCGGAACGGGCAGCGGGACGTTCTGGAAGATGTCCTCCCCCTGCTCCATGCCGCAGTCCACCAGATAGTACCGGCCGCTTACCTCCAGCAGCGTACAGCTGCCGGTGACTTCATGGGTCGCACCGATGAATTGAACTTTCATGTCTGCACCTCCAAGATTGACGTGACGCCCCGGAAAAACCGGCGGGTTCTTTGACCATACTATACCACAATTCGCCGCCCAGCGCAAGGTTTTGGCAACCCCGGACATGCAGACACGCCCGACTCTTTGCAGAATCGGGCGTGTTTTGGGGTTTAATACTCGGTGGGCTTGATGTGCCAGATTTCCTCGGCGTACTGGCGGATGGTGCGGTCGGAGGAGAATTTCGCGGCGGAGGCCACGTTCATCAGGCACTTGCGGCCGAAGGCAATGCGGTCGGCATAGTCCCGGTTGGCCTGGAGCTTGGTGCCCAGATAGGAAGCGTAGTCCAGCAGCAGGAAGTAATGGTCGGCCTGATGCCAGTCGGTGCCGTCCAGCAGAGAGTGGAACAGCTCCTGCTGGGCGTCGTCCGTGGGGACGGTGCCGTCCACCAGGGTGTTGATGGCGCGGCGCAGGTCGGCGTTGGAATCGTAGATGCCTCTGGAATGGTAGGTGGGCTTCGCAGCGTTGATCTCATCCACGGTGTGGCCGAAGATATATTCGTTCTCCCGGCCGGCCTCCTGAGCAATCTCCACATTGGCGCCGTCCAGCGTACCCAGGGTCACCGCGCCGTTGAGCATCAGCTTCATGTTGCCGGTGCCGGAGGCCTCCGTGCCGGCAGGGGAAATCTGCTCGGAAATATCGGCGGCGGGGATGATATGCTCGGCGTAGGAGCAGTTGTAGTTCTGAACGAATACCACCTTCAGCTTATCCGCCACGGCGGGGTCGCTGTTGATCAGCTTCGCGACCCGGTTGATATAGCGGATGATGGCCTTTGCCCGGGCGTAGCCGGGGGCGGACTTGGCGCCGAAGAGGTAAACCGTGGGATGGAAGTCCGGCAGGCGGCCTTCCTTCAGCCGGAAGTAGATGTCCACGATGGACAGAATGTTCATCAGCTGGCGCTTGTACTCGTGCAGACGCTTGACCTGCACGTCGAAGATGAAGTCGGGGTTCAGCGTCACGCCCTCGTGCTTGGCGATGACGGCGCACAGCTGCTCCTTCTTCAGGTGCTTGATGTCGTTGAATTCCACGATGGTCTCGTCGTAAATCTGATTTTTCAGCTCGCCGATAAGGTCGAGGTTTTTCAGGAAGTCGCCGCCCACTTTTTCCCGCAGCATGGCGGTCAGCTCGGGGTTGCACAGACCCAGCCAGCGGCGGGGGGTGATGCCGTTGGTCTTATTCTGGAACCGCTCGGGGAAGGCGTAGTACCAGTCCTTGAAGCAGTCGTTCTTCAGGATCTGGGTGTGGATCTCCGCCACGCCGTTGATATAGGAGCCGACGTAAATGGACAGGTTCGCCATGTGGGCGGTGTTGTCCTTCACGATGAACAGATCCGGATGCTCCCACTTGAGCTTCTGGTCAATGCGGCAGATGATGTCCACGATCTCGGGAACCACGCTGCGCATCAGATCCAGCGGCCACTTTTCCAAGGCTTCGCCCATGACGGTGTGGTTGGTGTAGGAGAAGGTCTTCTGGGCGACGTTGAAGGCATCGTCAAAGCTCATGCCCTCCGCCATCAGCAGGCGGATCAGCTCGGGGATGGACATGGCGGGATGGGTGTCGTTGAGCTGCACCGCGTAGAACTCGGCAAAGCGGCTCAGATCATCGCCATGGGCAATTTTGAAGGTGCGCAGCATATCCTGCAGGGACGCAGAGGACAGCACATACTGCTGCTTGATGCGCAGGCGCTTACCCTCCCAGGTGGAGTCGTTGGGGTACAGGACGCGGGTGATGTCCTCGGCCTTGTTCTTGGCTTCCAAAGCCCGCAGGTAGTCCTGATTGTTGAAGGCGTTGAAGTCCAGCTCCTCCTCGGCCTCGCACTGCCACAGGCGCAGCGTGCCCACGTTCTCGGTGCCATAGCCGATGACGGGAACGTCGTAGGGAACGGCCAGAACGGTATGATCGGGGAAGTTGACCTTCACGGTGTGGTTATAGCGGCGGAAGGACCAGGGGTCGCCGAACTTTGTCCAGTCGTCGGCGTTCTCCACCTGGCTGCCGTCGGCGTCAAAGCTCTGCTTGAACAGGCCGAACTTGTAGCGCAGGCCGTAGCCGGACAGGGGAATGTCCGTGGAAGCGGCGCTGTCCAGGAAGCAGGCCGCCAGACGGCCAAGGCCACCGTTGCCCAGAGCGTCGTCCTCGATGTCCTCGAGAACCGCCAGGTCGACCCCGTGCTCGGCAAACAGCTCCTTCATCTCGTCCAGAATGCCCAGGTTGAACAGGTTGGAATACACCAGACGGCCGATCAGATACTCGGCGGAGATGTAGTAGGCCTTGCGATTGGGCATACGGGTCTTCTTGGAATGGCTCCAATCGTCGGAAATGGCCATCATAACAGCCTGACCCAGCGCTTCGTGCAGCTCCTGAGGGGTGGCCTCCTGCAAAGAAACGTCGTAGGTGTACTTGAGCTGTGCCTCCGTCCATTTCAGGATGTTCAGACAGTTGTTGTTCATGTTAGCTCTCCATTCTTAAAGCGGGTGCGCCGCCATGGCTTATTGATACGGTTCCTTCCAGACAGACTTTTGATAGTATATCATATTCCGATCAGCATGTCCAGTTGAAACCGTCCCGAAAACGGCAAACAGGAAACTTTTTGCCGGTATCCGTCTGAGCGTGGGTTCTCCGGAGGAACTCCGGGGGAGGACGCCCCTGCGGCGGCGGAAAAACGGCAGTTTCGGAAATTTGAAACGTTTCCAATTCTTGCAGATTCCCACTTAGAATAATACCATTTTCCCATTTTGTCAAGTAAAACCGGATGAAAACCGGATGAATATTTTTCCTGGGTTCTATGTTTTATACGAGTTTTTAATAAAACGCTGAAAAGCGTTTTATTAGGCCGCAGGATTGCGGCCAGCGGCCACTGCCGCTAAAAACGAAGTCAATACATTTCTTCCCGCCGCCCAGGCGGTCTGCCGTGAAACGGCTTTCATAAAATGATGAAATCATTTTATGAAGAAATAGTATTACCGCGCCGCTATCCCCTGCCCGCCCCCGGCGGACGGAAATGCCCCGGACAATGGGAAAGGCAACGTTCACATTTCGTCTATTTACTTTTCCCCGGAAGAATGGTATAATGAGAAGCCGTGATGGGAAGGAGGCGGTTATTTGAGCCGGTTTTTTGATGAATTAAAGGATTTTTGGAAAAAAGGCGACATATTTCTGCTGGTTTTGTGCCTGATCGTATCCGGCTTTGGCTGCGTTTTCATTGCCAGCGCCACTTCCGCCGACAAGTTTGGCGGCAATATCAAATATATTATCATTCAGCTGGCGGCTACCGGTCTGGGCGTCATGATGTACGCGCTGGTGTCCTCCGTCGATCTGGACTTTCTTTCGGAACACCGGATGGTGATGGTGGCTTTCAACTGCGCGCTGCTTCTCATGCTGATAAGCCCTTTGGGAACCGACCACGACTCCGGCAACCGAAGCTGGATCGACCTGGGCTTCATCAGCGTTCAGCCCGCCGAGATCTGTAAGATCACCTATGTCGTTATTATGGCGTCGGTCATGTCGGCGCACCAGAACCGGATATCCAGTCTGCCGTCCGTCATGCACATGTGCCTTCACCTGGGACTGCTGGTGGGACTGAACATGGTGCTGTCCGGCGACGCGGGCGTTTCCCTGATCTTCGTGTTTATCTTCATCGGCATGGCCTTCGGCGGCGGCGTCAGCCTGTGGTGGTTCGTCCTGGCCATCGGCCTGATCGTGGCGGCGTTCCCGATCCTGTGGCAGTTCCTGGGCGAATACCAGCAGAACCGGTTTCTGATTCTGGTTGACGACACCATCGACCCCATGGGCATCAACGAGCGCTACCACTCCATGATGAACCTGCGCTCCCTCACCGGCGGCGGCCTGACGGGGCAGGGGCTGTTCAACGGCAACCGTACCCAGAGCGGCAGCCTGTTCGCCCAGCACACGGACTACATTTTCTCGTCCATGGGCGAGGAGCTGGGCTTCGTGGGGTGCCTTGCGATCATGATTATGGAAATGGCCATCATCGCCCGGTGCATCTATGTGGGCATGCACTGCCAGGACTATATGCGCCGTCTGGTATGCTACGGCGCCGCGTCCGCGCTGATGTTCCAGGTGATGATCAACACCGGCATGTGCATCGGCGTTATGCCCGTTATCGGCCTGACCCTTCCGCTGATCAGCTACGGCGGCTCCTCGGTGGTTTCGATCTACGCCATGCTCGGCCTTGTTTCCGGCGCCCACGCGCGGCCGCAAAGCCTGAGCCATGAACGATACGTGCAGCCATACAGGTAGCTTTTCCGCGCCCCACCTTTTGGTGGGGCGCAAAAAGAAATAAGGAAATTCCGAAAAAGTGGTTGACTTTCCGGAAAAACGTGGTATAATAATCCCTGCTTCGGTATGGAGGCA
>ULXW01011317.1_pt1 | contig 19667 bp, 14 predicted proteins | sample 1961661 | NCBI WGS metagenome assembly ULXW01 (sample SAMEA4835849, study PRJEB28245) | human gut metagenome | biome: gut microbiome; material: fecal sample | place: Denmark | collected 2008 | reverse complement strand
CGAGCACATAATCTTCTTCCTTGTTATGAATAATCTTCTGATCGAGAAAGTTGTTTCTGTACGACTTGTTGTAACCGATATAACCCATATAGGTAGCGTTATGCAACACGCGCGAAACCTTGGTCGTATCCCATCTGACGATGCCGCTGGCACACTTTCTTTTGTTCTCGATGAGTTTCCCCATGATCGTCCGCATGCCGTCGCCCTGCAGATACCAGCTGTAAATCATACGAACCGTCTCCGCCTGTTCGGGCTCAATGACGTACGTATCGCCCACGCGCTTATACCCGAGAATGTTTCCGTTGCCGTAGAGCATTTTATTCATGCGGCTGACCTGCTGCCCCGCCTTCACACGCTCGGATATTTTGCGGCTCTCGTCCTGCGCGAGCGTCGCCATAATGGTAAGACGCAGCTCCCCGTCTCCGTCCATCGTCCAGATGTTGTCCTCCACGAAATATACTTCGACGTTTATGTTCTTTAACTCTCTCGTCGCTACAAGGGTATCGACGGTGTTCCTCGCAAACCGGCACACCTCACGGGTTACGATTAAATCGAACTTGCCCGCCCTCGCATCTTCCATCATTTTAAGGAAAGCGGGTCGCTTTTTTGCCTGTGTGCCCGTGATCCCCTGATCGATATATCTTCCGCACAGCGTCCAGTTGGGATGATATTTTAATTGGTCGTCATACCACTGCATCTGATTTTCAAGGGCGGAGAGCTGCGCTTCGTGCTCGGTCGATACCCGCCCGTAAAAGACCATTTTTCTGTCTCTGAATCTATCCCTTATCATTCGTCCTCCTTCATAAGCTTTCTTTCGCGCAGAATCAGTTTTTCCATCACTTCGCCGGGCAGAATGCCTTTTCTGCAAAGCACTTTCAGAAACTTCACTGCCACCAGCCTCTTATCGTAATCTTCACTTAATTTTCTGATTACCTCTTTTGTCTCGTTATCCGTCCTCTGACTGTAATTCAAATTCCGTCTGTTTTTGCCTTATAGGTCGCAAGGATCGGGATTTTTGTCTTCTCTTTTTTATGCCGATACGGCTCTGTCTTTCATTATCATTCTGTTGCCGACTACTCTCCGTTGCCTTGCTTTTCCCGTTGTTTTACCACTCACGCGCATAGCGGAAAGATGCGCGCGGCTCCCCTATCACAAAATACTCCTTTTCAATTCCCGATATTACGGGTGTGTAAAGTGTATTGCTACATTCCGCTGTGTTCCGTTTTCATGAGCTCATAGGCGCGCCTGATAAACTCCACTTTGGAAATATGATTCTCTTTCAGAAAGGCATTGATCTCAACGAGCAGTTCGCGCGGAATCATCGTCTGAAAATTGCCGCTCTTTTCCTGCCGCTTCTCTTTGTTTTTCTCTTCATACCTTCTTTTCGCCAGCCTTTCGGGCGTATCTTCTTTTCTCGTTACCATAGTTCCGTTCCTTACTTTTCGATCATACATATCAGCGTGCCTATTGCGTTCATGATCAGATTTCCTGCGATCAGCAAGCCTGCAAAAACAAAGCTCGCCGCCGCCCCTGCAATCCGTAAAACTCTCATAATTCAGCCTCCCCGTAGATGAGTTCGGAAAGAATCTCTTCCTCGATGATATTTTTAATCGTATTCTCACGCCTGACGTCCTCAAGGAAGTTTCCCGTTCTTCGGAAGCGCTCGTCTTTCTTCAGCTTTTCATACATGGTTTCATAGAGGTCATCTGCCGCCCTGTCGATCACGTGCAGATATTCGGGCAAATCTTTCCCGAGCGCCGCTGTTTTTACCCAATCGTGCTCTTCAAGAAATTTCTTCTTCATCGCCCCGTATTTGCCGTAAACGTGCCGCACAGGTTTTACAAGCCTTTGATACTCTGTAACCTCTTCCGCCGTCAGCCCTTCTGTCTCGGACTTCCTCTCCAATTCTTCCTTCGTCATCACTTTCCCTCCGTTTTATGTGTTTCGTATATATACGACTATATATTTTTATTATACTTATTACAGAGGCTTTAGTCAAGCTGTTTTTGAAAATTTTACAAACTTTTCTGTCTCCGATTCGGTTGCTTGCCTGTCATTGCAATACGTTTGTTCCTCAATTCATTTTTATTTTCCCCTCCTTTCCGTGATTTATAGTAAAAGACAAGCGGGTTTCCCGCTTCGTCTTATAACCGCAAAAAATCTGTTTTATGATTTTTTCTTTACCTGCTTCAAAAATCAGCATTTTTTCGCTGCATTTTCATACTTTTGCCCCTCTCTTTTTCCTTATTATAGACCGCTCCATCTCCTTTTTCAGTCACTTTTTTAATGCTTCACCCCCTCACTTATAAAAGGACACTTTTCTCTCGTCAGTACACGGTTTCAGAAAAAATTTCTCCCAATTTTTATAAATTTTTCTGCCGAGTTTTCTTTTTGCGCATCGACATAGCCATTTTTCAGCGCATAAGCATTATCTCCTTTTGATAGCCCCCTTCACTTATAAAAGGACACTTTTTTGCCGTCAGTTCGTGGTTTCGGCAAAAATTTCACAAAAATTTTTCTTGTTAAAAGTTTTTTTCTTTGATATGCGCCTACAAAAGCATTGAATAGGGGGATACATCGCAGACAGTGACACCCTTTTGTTTGGACAAACAGACAATAAAAAAGGAGCCCGGCAAACAGCATTCACCCTGCACATTCAGGATTTTACTGTTTGCCGAGCTCCTCACGGTTCTTTGCCGAATCCAACTCCCTAGCAACCGTTAGCAATGTGTACGACGACACGCCATTGCCAATTGCTTAATCAATTACCAACGCTTAAACAAGAGCGTTCCTTATCGGAATACACAAGCGCATGTTCGAATCAATACCTTATGCAATGAATTTTTGTACTAAAGCCATGATGTCAAAAATATCACGCCTGAATGGTTTTTCATCGGCTTTTCATCAAAATTGAGTCGAAGCGAGAAACTTTCAACGCTTTGCCATTCCATCTTTAACTTTTCAGCACAAAAAGTCATTAGCATTAATCCCTTTTGTGCCTGTTTGATTAAAAATTAAGCGGAAATTACTATCGTTTAACGAGAGCATTTCTCTTAAATGAAAAGAAATGAGCCCGGCAGAATACCATACACTTATCCCCAAGCAAATTGATTTATTTTTATCTAAACTTTAATATCTCCCTTGTTTGCCCCCCTTTCTTTACTTGTATTACATGAAATACCTAAAATCATATGCTTTATTATACAATGCCTCATCCTGCTTGGACATTCTGGAAAGGACCTTGGCAAAATCTAATGTCACGGGAAGCAATTTATATAGACAATCCCCGCTATTCCAATTCATTTTAGTCAACATCAATATTTCCCTAATCAGAACTTCACCAGGACAATTACCATAAAATCTCCTGACAACAACCGGAGAAGGAATCCCCCGTCCGTTTTTATAATAATGCCCTATACCCAAATCCGAATGTTGTACAACGCCATGAGTCCAGAGCAGACAAGAATCATCGCTTATTGGAATTACCATACCCCTATCAACGGGATAATTGTCCACTTTTGTATAATCTAAACCAAATTTTATCCCTTTCCAGCGACTAAATTCCCGAATTTGAATTAATTCAATATCTGTAACCCCCTCAAATGCCTGCAGTATACCTAATATTTCCGCTTTCATAAAAGGAGTAGTTTTATGAATAACTATTCTGTCCAACTTTGTAGCAGGATTGCAACGATAATACTCCTCTCGTAAGGCAAGCATCATATTCCTAGCTTCTTCTTGTCCCATATAAGGATTTTTCCTATGGTGATCCGTAAATTTAGGAAATTCGATTTTTCTCAGCAACATACGCATTCCTGTGCCGGTCGAATCAAACAGCTGACTACATCCTATACAAATGCCTTCCTTTTTTGAAATAGCATAACTGATCCCAACATAAGCAGTACTCTCGTCAATCGTTTGAGGATGCCATAACGCACCCATTGCCGATTTCGCATATATAGCAGTTGATAACCCCCACAGTACTTTACACTTTTCTTTAGAACTGACAGATCTCTCTTCAATAAACTGTAGTGTAATATTCCTATCTGTTGCATATAGTTTTAACGCATCATGCAAATCAAAATCTGGCGATATGCTCTCTGATTTCCTAAACTTGTTAAAAACATTCGGAATATATACAATCAGTACATCAAAATCTGAACGATTTAATTCAAACCTATTAATGGCACTTTTTAAGCGATTAAAAAATTCCTGTTCAGATAAACAGCTCGCCTCCATTTGATCATACACACAACAACGTTTGGAATCGTCCTCATCTGGCACAATTAGTCCACACTTAAATGCGTTTTTAAATCCGGGATAATCAGGCAAAAATTTATCCTTACCATTATTATTTTCTCTCTCATTAAGCAACCGCAAATGCACTAAAAGCCGAGTCAACGATAGATCAGGTACAATCAAACCAAGTTTAATAGGTGCTCGTGTCTGAAAATTTTTTGAGTAGGAACAATCTATCGGGCCATATTTAACCAGTCCTTTAAGTTGATTAATCGTAGCTTTACTTTTATCATCGATAGAAAAAAGAATTACAGGTTCCTCACATTGAAAAGCCTCTCTCTCCTCCCATCGTGGGTCTCTCGTTGTTCCGCCACAACTTATCGCTGGACTACTGAATTCGATTGAATATCCTTGGTCCTCAAACGCCAGCTTTTTATCAGTCATTAAAATTTGTTGCCATTTATAAAGCTTATCTTTATACACTGCGTTGTATAAATTGGACTTTCGATTTACATTTATCTTATATTTGAACCTATCTAATTCAGATCCATCTAAGCTTGTAAAATGGAATGTAGGACTGATTAATAAATAATATTTCCCATCAATAAATTCAAGACAAATATCAACCGCTTCATAAACCCAATAGCTATCCTCCCTTTCTTTTGTTTCTGGATTATAAAATTTAGACTTTCTGTATTGAATTAATCCCTTTTTCTGCAAAACTTTTCCAATCAAATCATATAACATCCCGGTATAAACGGAATCATCTCGCTTCAAAATAGTTTGTGGCATCTCTTGATTGGTTATTTCAGATGTAATATGTCCGTTAAATTTTCTCTCGAGTTCTTCTTGTATAGCAAAGCTATAAATATGACCATTAAATAATCCTGCTATCAAATCTCCCCTATACTGTCTAAGCGTTTTCCAATCTTTTATATCAGTTGCAAATACATTACACAATGGATAATCTTTAGCCACAAAGGCATTTAATTTTATAAATTCTGACTTTCTTTCAAGACTAAACTTCAGCTTTTTATTTTCATTTTTTAAGGTGAGCAACTTGTCTATCAACTCAATCCTATTATCCATTGAATAATAAATGTTAGCAAAAAATTCATCAAATCCATCTATTTCTATGACATCCGCCGGTTTCCCCTCCCGATTTAATCTATCTATCAATCTTTTTACACGATTTGAGATAGCGCTACCTTTTAAAATAGTCCAGTAGAGCCCTTTAGATAAAAAGTCTACATCAGAAACATTCTCCTCTAACACCTTCATTACAGAATCATCAGAGCCCGAATATCCGATAACCAAAAGCCCTTTATTATGTAATTTTTCTTTAAGTCTTTTTGCAATAACGCCTTCCAGCGATTGTAACTCTGCTGATGTGTTTTGTAATTTATCATACCTATAGTCGCCATGAAGCTTACAAATACAACTATATTTTTCATTGATGTTACCAAAAGCATTTTGATTAGCTGAACTCAATACATTTAAAGGCCAAATTTCATCGATTTTTTTAATTGCCGCCTCCATCAGTTCGTCAAAATTAGTAGTCCAAATAGTATTTACTATTGAATTCATGACTAAGTTTGCTAAGCACAAATACCCAATTGAAGGGTGTTTCTGAGCAACTTGTGCTTCCATAAAGCCTTTGCGGGCATCTCTAGTGCTGTAACATTTTTCAAAATAGTACGAGTACTCATCAGGACTACCTCTTTTAGGATAACCGGTTTGAGCATCAAAATACTTTTGCAATATTGATCTGTTCTTCTCAGATTTCAAATCTTTGAACTTTTCTTTATTGACTTCGTTCTCAGCGCAATAAATTTCCCTTTTAAAATACCAAACAAAATCATTTCCGGTAGCAATACCAGAACTCAAAGAAGCCCCAGCGCCCAAAAATACATCTATTACGCCATTGCCTATTGCTCTAAAATTTCTGATAAATTGTTTTTCATCCATTATGTAACCTATAACCTCCCGCCCTATCTATAAAACTTCAGGTTTGCATCAATGCGGCACATTGTATACAACCACAAAACACATCATCCTTAGCCTTAAAAGCTTATCACATTTCAATTATCTTTATTGATACATTGTAATTGTAATCTTTTAAAAATATCAGCTAAAGATATAATCAAGAATTGCTCGCACTATCATTTCTTCCGGATCTCTGTGCATATTCCGTATTCTTATTCCATACGCACCTTTATTTTTGCCTTTTGTTACCGGTGTAAGTTCTATTGTAATTATCTTCTTTAATTCCCAATAATTAGGTAACAACGTAAAATCTTTTTTAAGGTTTATGATGATGCTCCACATTTTGATCATCGTATCATCGCCTGTCCATTTGTTAGAGCTGTCCAACCTTATTACATCAATATACTCATTTGAATAGTGAATAATTGCACCGCTCATGACCCAAGAGCGTTGAGTTGTACATTTATCATAAGATGAAATCAGATCTTTTAACTGGTCAATATTCATTTTTTCCCTCCGACCTCTTTGGCCTTTTGTTATTCATTAAGATATCAGATATGCAGATTAAATATCAGGGGATCAACCCTTGCGTTGTTGTATTCGAACTGATGTAACGTAAAATTGAAAACAGCTTTTGCCTTGTGCACGATCCTGTGGTGATCTGGACACAAAATAACAATATTCCCAGGATTGTTATTTGCTGTTTTACAAAAATACTCGATATGGTGCGCCTCGGAAACATCGACACCATACATAACCGTCGCTGTTGCTCCGCAAATCTGGCATTTGTAACGATACAGCGCTTTTAAAGATTTCTGAACATTATTATCAAAAATTCTTGCGTTATAACTTCCCGTCTTTTTTACCACTTTTGCAGCGGAGTCGTTCTGATTAAGGATCTGTTCTATCTCTTCTTCTGTAAATTGCGTAAGAATCTCTCTCTGCTTCGGAGCAGGCTCCGTGACGGTAATCGGCACACTGTCATCGTTCATCAGGTCTTCAACAATCCCCGTTAATTCCTCGAATGTATAATTTTTTAGTTCATTGTGCATTAGCACAACGCCCGGCGCCGGGGAACGCTTATGCCACCCCTTCCGGGCGCTTCCTGTTAATACATCAAACTCATCACGTCGCAATTTCATATAGCTGTCCGGCTTGCCGAATTTCATAGATATATCTTCAAACGCGCCCGAAAAAGTATCATACCCTAATTGATGGACGGCGTCTTTATCAAACTTTGATAAATAATAAGCTATTACAGAAAGCTTTTTATTCAGATCAGTTAACACATATCCTCCTTCATCGGCACGTCTGCCGGGTGATTTCCTCAACTAACGTTTCAAGTCTCATCTTCCGGTCGCTGTGTCTGATTTCACATTCCCAGACAATAATTACATTCCAACCATCATCCTGTAATTTTTTATAATTTTGTTTATCTCTTTCGCGATTACAGTCAAATTTCTTCTTCCAGAATTCAGCATTCGTTTCAGGAAGGACAAACCATTTACACCCTTCATGGCAATGCCAGAAGCAACCATTTGCAAATATTACAGTTCTGTATTTTTTCAGGACAATATCTGGCGTACCGGGAAGCCCTTTCACATTTCGCCTGTAACGGAATCCATTCGCAAACAAGTATTTTGCGACGACTTCCTCTGGTTTTGTTTTCTTCCCCTTTATACGGGACATATTGTAACTTCTTATTTCTTTATTATGAACATCCATCAGTATTTTCCCAGAATCGGCTCTGTCTTATAAAGCTGATAAAAAAATCCTTCCAGCATTTTAACCGGAATACTGTTTCCTGCCATTCTGATTATTTTATCACGCGGAAATAATTTGCTTTTTACTCTCTGCTCCGGATTGTTAGCCTGAAGGCGCTCATAATCTTCATCGGTAAATCCCATGAACAACAAGCATTCTCTCGGTGTCAGATATCTGAACTTTCCGCGCCCTTCCACTCCGCTGTCAAAATACACATTACCGGAATTAGGGTGCCTGTCCTGTTTGGTGGTAATTGTCCTTATAAAATCCTCTGAAGTAATGCGGCCTTGTTCATCAACTATCTTCGGGTTTTCTTCCCAGATCTTTCTGCGCGAAACCGTATCATTCGGTGTACAATCCAGTGCTTCCTCCCACAACTTACTGCGCCGATCAGCCGGCTGTCTCAGCAGCTGGTTTATGGTAACAGGCGAATAAAACCTGGATTTTCTGTAATCACTCAATATTTTCGTTTCATCCGATCCCCAAGAATCAAAGAATGCTTTTATCTCTTTTTTTAACGACTCATTCTGACCGACGAAAACGCTCATCATCAGCAGACGCGGACGATTCTGCGGTAATCCGTAATTTCTTGCATTGACCGGCATATATTTACTGACATAGCCGATCTCTTCAAGTTCATTGATCCATTTTTCAAAATTTTCTTTGTGCCTTGGAGATAACAGAGTAGGAACGTTTTCCATTATCAGATAACGAGGCAATACTTTTCCCAAGTTCTTCATTTCTGTCAGGATCCGTCCTACCTGCCATAACAGGCTTGATCTGCTACCCGAGTCAATATCAATGCCCTTATTATAGCCATGAAATGCTCCTACGTTAGAAAGATCCTGACAAGGGAAGGAATATGTAAGGATATCCGTATTGTCCGGCATCTGTTCGCCATGCACCCTGCTGATATCGACCAGATTTCTCGTACGCTTTATTGCAGAAAGCATCCGTCTTAAAACAATCTCGCTGTAACCCCGCAAAGTCAGATAATTCATCGGCTCCTTTCCGTTGTTGCTGAGGGTATATTTACTCAGGATAGCCAGTAACTGTTTTTTGTTCAGAGACTCCACTTCCGGAAGAATCTCATAGCTTTCATGAATTGCATCATAGGCAATAAATGCGTGTAAATCCCATTCGCATGTTGCCTGAACATTTATATTGATTCCTATATTTTTCAAGGCACGTGCCTGACTGCCTATACCACTGAAAAACTCAACAATGTTGTAAATATTCTTCATTATATCTTACTCTCTGTTTATTAAACAAGCACTCCGCTGTTTTCTAATTTCTGTCGTATTTTCCAGATCAGTTTGGCCTGCTTTGGTGTGGCAATACGCGGCCTCGCTGTATCGATAGAAGCAGCAATATTCAGCAGATCCAATTCCATTGGCGAAAGAATCTTCCTCTTAACTCCTTCCGCAATCAGATTTCGCCAATACTCACCGCCTAACGAAACTATTTCCATTTCAACATTCAGTTCTTTACCAAGTTTTTCTGACTTGATTTCAGACTTCATACTTTCTTCCATTACAGCCAAAGGCATCAGATCATCTGTAAATTCCTTTGAAAAGCTCAACGGGACTTCCATGTATCTTTTCCATGTTTCCTCTTTTTTACAGTACTCCGTAACAATAACGCCATATGATTTCTGAATAAATTCATTGGTAATCTGCGCCACTCTGTTTATTTCTCTGGCTAGAGACGGATATAGCTCCTGTTTTTTCCAGATACGATCATAATCCAAGGAAAATCCATCCGGTATTGCACTTATTATCTTGGATATGGTATACGGGACAATATTCAGCTTATATCCGCCTACATTATACCAGTCTGATTTGTTGACAATGCGGTCTGTTTCCCTGTAAAGAATCGTATAGGAAATACATCTTCTGAAAAATTCCGTGTTAAAATATTCGCTTTGAGTCTGATACTTCTTGTCAATTATCTCCGCAAAAAATTTCATGACTTTCTGCGAGCCGGCGCTGACTCTGTCCGGACGCAACAGCTCAGCAGCAGTATAATATTTTGCCAGTTCTTCCTTTTTCACAACCTGATTTTTAGGATACTTCTTCCTGAAATTTTCTATATCACTTTTCTTATAAAGCTTGAACTGTTCCTGTTCATATTTCCCGCGCGACCGCTCATAATACCAATATGTACCATGCAGACTTCCGTCTTTAGCCGGGGCAGGAGTATGGACGGACAGTGATGCCATCGTCCTGTGAAAAGGATGATTGGAGAAAAAATCCGCATCTGTCACGGTATTCTGACTGTTTGCATACTTAGATATGTTCTGTATCATAGTATCGTAATCGTCGTTCTTGACTACGGTCAGTTTCATCGGAACAAATATATTATCCAGAGACAACTTGTCTTTCAATACCGCTGAAGTAAGCGAAGCCGTCGTCTGCCCTCCGTTAATAATCTGGAGATCTTCTATCTCAACTATCTTATGTCCGTCAGGCGACAAAACAATTTTTGAGGCTGTGCAGGCAATTCCGTTGTTATAGGTAAAAAACTTAGTGGGTTCTGTTCTTATTGTATTTCTTATTCCTTTATTGATTTTTCCTCTGTTGCTCAGGAATGCCCGGATATTCCCCTCCAGCAGATGAGGTCCGTGTTCATAATAAATTTTATGCAGAAATTCTCCCGGCACAATCGCAAGATACGCGTCGTAATCAACATTATCAACCATTTCAGCTTTTATGCACGGAATCCCGTCAATTCCGTATTTTTCAGTCCTGATGATAATCGGTTCGCGCTCTCTCCCAGACTGATATAACTCAAATAATCTTTGCGTGCCCCATATATTCAGACTGACTTTTTTATTCAGAAACACAAAGGGCGGCAACTCCCTGACCGCATTGCTGATATCTTGATTGGTAACAATAACCAGCTTGATCTTATCAATAGATTCGTCATTTTCAAGATTAACATAATCAATATGCATCCTTCTGGCGATATCTTTCCCTATCTTCAGAACGTCATCGTAAAGATCAAAATATTTATCTAACGTCCCCTCATACGCCTCTTCCAGAAAATTGAGCATTCTTGTCTGGATTCTGTTGATATCCGTAAGAGTCAACGTTTCAGTCAGAGAATCCTTAAATTCGTTTGAAATGAGAACTACAGATTTATCTGCCTCATCAAAAGCAATCGCGTCAAAGGACATAATACGATTGTTCCTGCCCTTTTTATTTACAACCATAGGTTGGGGATCAATTAATTCCCCCATCGCGACAAGCTTGCCAAGTATGTCTGTAAGAAAATAATCGTTATATGTCGTTCCTTCTATCTGCGCTTCAAGATGAATATCTTCGAGATATTCACTTTTATACTCTTCATATGTAATTTCCATATCATCATATCTCCCTGAATTTTTCTATAGCAGACAGTTCAATTTCATATTTTACCTTTATTATCCCGCGGGGCAGATTCTCATACCTGATTCTCGGAAAATCTTCGGTCACCCTGTACGTGTCTGATTTAACCACATTATAAACATAGTTATCATACACTTCATTAAAGACATATCCGGCTTCCGCCAGTTTATCCGCAAAAAGGTCTCTGTCAGTATCCAATGCAAACGATGTCATTATTTCCGTAGCCAACGCGTTCAGGGAACACCCCTTAAATTCCGGACTCATTTTTTCCATATGGAATATGATCAGTTTCCCTTCAACATCTGATTCAAGCTGTTCTACAGATGAAATGACTACCGAAGACTTATTGTTTGAAATTGATTTGATTTCAAACCAATCATTCTTATTTGAAAAATCCTTATGCGTCGGTTCCGGACCGCTCCACGAATTCAACCCGGCAGTCGTTCCATACTTCCTGATAATCGTATCACGCAGAAAGAGCAGTTCGCCAATCAATCCCTGTATCTCTTCTTCGGAAAGAATATCCTTTCTGCCATAAAACATTTTCTTCCAGAGATTATATCTGTTCACAATCTCCACATAGCCGTTCTGCGCCGTACAATTTTCAGTCTGATTTATAATGTCTTCACACAGCTTGTAAAACAAAGTAAAATTTTCTTTCGAATTAAAAGAAAACAGAATACTGTATCCCAAAGATGTCTTTACCTGTTTTATCACAAGAAGAGAATTACCCACAATCTTCACAGGAGTGAATGTGCCGTTGTATCTTAATGTTTTCTGCCCCTGTTCATTCAGCCCCAGATACAATTCAAGAGGATGCTGTTCGTTAACACGCAGATAGGTTGAATTTGCTTTTATTGCTTCAAACTTGTCTTTTATTTCGATGACGTTCATCATTCTTCTCCATAATCATTGTAATCTTCCTGATGCTGTTTCTCATAATAATTGCAGGTTCTGTTCACTATATAATTTGTTGCGCCATCAATTACTCCTTCCTTTTTCGGAAAGCCAATGGCAAAACCGATTAAATATGGCAATTCATTTTTTTTCATATCCAGAAGCATTCTGATCTGAGCCAGCACTACTTCATCTACAGAATTTTCAGCGGTATAATAACTTTCGATATCAACATCATCATTGTTTGGCTGAATATAATATATGATAAGCAACGCATTGCGTCCTTCAACCATATAATCCTGCGCCTTCGCTTTCCCGCCCTGCATTGTCTCAACATTCTTTCTGACCTCAGGACTTAATCCGTTCGCTGTATCAGCAGGCCCCCACAAATGCGCGCGAATTCCGTTAATACGGATTATCTGCTGATTGACGTATTCATCCCTGTTCACAACGTCAAATGCTCTTTTTACACAGGTATCAACAAAAAGCGGATAAAAATCAACGGGATCATTTCCTTTGTCTCCACCCATTATCAGCACATCAAATTTTATATCATCGTGGTTCTGTAAAAAACGACTGATCTGCTTTGTATCAAAGTTTTCATTCGCCTCGTGAACCCTCAGACTGCTGATCAGATCATTGACTCTCTTTGCCGGAATATCTCTGAAGTAAGGATGTCTGACGGAGGAATCCTTCTGATCAGGCTTAAATTCAGAAACAAATTCTTTTGCAAGCGAAATGTTTTCAGCAATTGCCGACAGATCACGGTGAAGGTACGGCGTTTCAAATACACTTCCATAAAAAGACTTGCGTTCAATCTTTGCCTTTGTATTCCGCATTTTATTCGCTGCTGTAATGCCCATTTCCTCCGAATTGTTCCGGACACGGATACCATAATCTTCAGGCCGCTTCCCCTGTGCGCCCATCGTACGGATATCTTTTTTCAGCTGATCAATTGACTCGCTGATTTCTCTGTAATAGTTATAAGAAAATTCAGTAAGGAATATTTTACACAGATCCCCATAGTCATCGCGATACCCGAACCACCGTCCCATCTGCATCAGAACGTCGAATGTCGCAGTATTTCTGTAAAAATAGCTTACACACAAGCCTTCAAGCGTCAGGCCTCTAGATAATGCGAGGCCGCCTATGGCGATCACGCGCAATCCGTCTTTTTCATGTTTTGAGTAATCTACTTTACTGGAATTTCTGGCAGAGTTAACTACTGCGATTTCTATGTCTTTAATTGATTCAGGTAATATTGAGAAAACCTCATCCCAGGTTGCAGATCTCCCGTTCCAGCTGTTTCCCTCATATTCCTCTGCAAAAGAATTATACAGTGAACTGATGTAGGGATTCTTCATATAATCTTCTTTTCTGCAGCGACAGTTCTGCTTAACAGCACGCTTCATATTGTCAAAGTAATCCGTCACAATGTCTTTTATAACAAACTGAACCTTAGTAAACCTCGACATGTTTATCAGCATAGAGCGATGGGTATTTTTATCGATCTCCCTGACGTCTCTGATGGCATTTGCCAGCAGAAAGACATTGATAGCGTGATAAAAGGACTTGAAAAGCTCTGTCCCTACCCATTCTTTTCTATGCCTTAACGGAAACAGCTGCTCGTTGTGATCTTTGATAAAGCGGACATTGCTGTTTTCATTAAAGAAATATTTTTTTGCTCCGCAATAATTGGACGGAGATTCAAGCGAGTAAATAAAATGTCTGGGGAACAGATCGTCAGCCAGCATTTCATCCTGGGTGTTATAGCCGATAAATACATTTGCAAAAGGCGTCGCTGTAAATCCCACATAAGTATTTCTCGCAAACAGCTTAAGTATCTTGCGGATGTAATTATTAATCTTTGTAGGATCTTCATCCTGCTTATTCGTGTTTATACTTGCGTTATCGGCTTCATCATCAATCATCAGCATAGGAGCCGGTATCTGCGTTACAGAGCTGCTTGTATTTATGTTTTTCAGAGAAGCATACAGTTTTTTCAGAACAGATACGTTCTTTTTTATGACAAAAATCATCGGAGGTTCCGAAGGATTGTCGTTAATCCGGTATGTAGTGTTCTGATCGTTTTTCCCTGTAAAATCATTATCACGGCTAGTGAAAGCCTTCGGAGTATGAATACCCCTTCCGACTCCTACATCTTCTGCATTTACAGAATCATAGCCAATAAAGCCCTCTTCCACTCTCTTCTGCGTCTGACGACGGAGACTCTCAATTGTACCGGTGAGCAAAAATATGACTTTGTACCCAGCATCAGCCGCTTTTGTTATAAGTCCTAAATAATTGGAGGTTTTACCAGACTGTACATCTCCGACAACCAGACCGCGGATAGAAAAGGCGCTGCTTTCATTCGGATTGCCGATGTACGACATCAGTTTCGGCAAAGTATTTTCTTCAAGTACTGAAATTCCTTTTTCGCTGAAATTTTTACTCTGCAGATGAGCTTTATATCTTGGCCAGTAATATTCTTCATAATCAGTATCTTCCTGCAGCTTAGCATACCATTGAAAATCATGCTCGTAATCTCCGACCAGAGCGGCACCCTCATCCTGCCAGATACAATACTGAGATTTGATTTTCCGGACAATTTCATCCTTTTCAACGTCGGTTATTGCAAGCTTTTCCCCATACTGATCAAGCACCTGATCAAAGAAAACGGATATAAATTCATCATCGATCTTTACTGACGAATTTAACAGTTTTGTAGCCTGATAATGCGACCCGAATAACCTTATATATGTTTCGATCAGTTCTTTTTTATCAATCATCAAACAATCTCCTCTTCAGCTTTTCAATGATCTTTTCATCATTAAACGGCGGATATTTACATAGCTTCTCAAACGCAACAATGTCTTCACATTGTCTGATTTTTCTGATTTGATTAAATTGCTCAACACCCAACAAAACCAATGAGTCTTCCGTCTCTTCTGACAGTTCAGTTTCCTGCTTCTTATTACATACCGAAAAGTAAATATCATCAAACGGTAAATGAGAAGATATCGTATCAAGCAATCTCAGAATCTGAGCTTTATCTTTGTCCCCGAAGGAGTCCAAAAATTGTTGTATAAACGGAGAATTATGATTGACGGAAAACAAATCTTTCCCGTTTCTGCTTGGTGTCTTTATCCATATACTTTCACTTGATTCGTCACCAGTCAGCCGCGCACGTTTGCCGGTTTTCTTTTCCGAAATCCTGCATACCTGCATAACAGATTTTCTCAATAAATTCACTATCTGCTTCGGGATAACGGCATTCTGCTTTTTGATATCTATATCCCAAAGATAATCAAGTTTATTCGGAATATCTACTTTGATGCGCCCGTATTTATACAGCTCAGCATTCACGCTTTTTGAAGATAAGCCGAACCAAGTCCCATATAGAATCAGACGATCATTTCTGTACACGAAAAATCCCTGATCGTCCTTCAACGCCTCCATACCGCCAAGATACGCTATATCCTCTTTTGACAAGTCATCCTGATGAGGTAAGATATACGTCTGAATTTTTATAATAGCAGTTTTTTCTTCTCCTTTTTCTGTATAAGGAGTTGATATTTCAACGGGTTTCCCCTCATCCGTTTTAAGATTTCTCTTGTGATTGGGAGTTCCCTCGAGAAACGGATCCAAGCCCTTGATCAACCGACCATTTATGTAAAATGATACCGGAGACGAGCTCCTGTTCATAAATCTGTGAAATATAAGAGCAAGGTGGCTTTCGCTTTCATCAATTTTTTCAGACAGATATTCGTACGTATGTCCATTGGCTTTCTGTGCAGCAATATCAAAGTTCTGCCATACAACCATAGTCCCGCGTTCAAGCGAATCGAGCTTCTCAAAATTCGGGCATTCTCTTATTTCATCGGAATTCAGTTTCAGACATTCCCACTCTTTAGACAATAATACTTCATCAAGATCCCAGCGATATGCATTTACTTCACCAGCATATTTTGACAGAACGGTCAATGTCCGGCACTGGGATAAAGATGCAGATTTCAGCCCTACGCCGAAGCGTCCCAGATCGTTTTCACCGTAATCATCTCTCTCACTTCCATATTTCATCGCATTAAATAAAGAAGCATCATCCATTCCTTCAGCATCATCCAGAATGGTAATATATAATTTGCCCGTATCATATGATGGAAAATCAATCCAAATATTTTTTGCTCCCGCTGATATCGAATTGTCTATAATATCTGCCAAAGCCGTCTGGAAAGAGTAGCCTATTGACCTGAGTGAATTCATCAATATATCTGGCGATGGTATGTTTCTGATTCTTTCTGCCATTTTCCTTTCCCCTTATTCATTCGTCTTAGTTTCTATTTTTCAGAAACAACTATTTCCATAATATCATCCATTGTGCAGTTCAGGGCCGTGCAGATTTTAACCAGTACGTCGCTGCTGACACTTGCTCCGTCTTTCTTCATTTTAGCAAGGGTTGCCTGGCTGACGCCGGCTTTTTCGGCCAAATCCTTAATCTTCATTTCTCTGTCGATTAAAAGTTTGAAAAGTTTCTTGTAACTTGCTGACATGATTGCTTCTCCGTTCGCAAATTTATATTTTTAAGTATAACAGATTTGTTGAATTATGTCAATATCCGTCTAAAAAATTAAATCATCTTTTAATTATTTTTGCTCTTTTTGCAGCTGGTCGCCTTTCTCAATACTCTATAAGGGTGGATATAAAAAGACTGTTACCGATCAGGCTACAGTCTTTCTTATTCACGTCAATCAGATCTGTAGATTGTTTCATCTGCGTCTCTCAAAGCCTGCGTTTTATTTCACCCTGAAATAATAACTTGCTCTGCCGGAACCGGCACGGTTCAGCTCGCCAAGCTCAGTCAGTTTTCGGAGAGAGCCTTCTACCGAACTTAAACTCAAAGACGGACATCTCGTAAGAATATCCTGCTTTGTAAATTTACCGACAATCCCTTGCGTTGCGCGCCTTACCATTTCAATGGCGGGAACCTTGTCCGCAACAATGAAAAATCTGTCCTCAAAATCTCTGTATGCCGACAACACGACTCCGAGAAAATACTTGATAAACGGGATGACATTTTCATTTCCTTCGTGCCAGCCGATCTGCGCTTCCCGCAAGGCCTGGTAATATAAATCCTTGTTCTTTGCGATCTTAGCCTCAAGAGAAATATATTTCCCCACATAAAAACCGTTACGGTACAGCAAAAGCGTCGTTAAGAGTCTGCTCATTCTGCCGTTGCCGTCGTTGAACGGATGGATACACAGAAAGTCGTGAATAAAGACAGGAACGGCTATCAGCGGCTCGACTTCCAGATTGCCGATGACGCGGTTGTACTCATCGCAAATTCTGTCGAGCGCTTCGGGCGTTTCAAAGGGCGCGAGCGGCGTAAATAATATTTCCGTGCTGCCATCCGGATGCGTAGCACTGATATAATTCTGCACATTCTTCGTCTTGCCCGCCATGGGATTGTTCATGTGGCTGTACAGAATTTTGTGCATCTGCAGAACGTAATTCCGCGTAATCGGAATCACGTCGAAATTTTCGTGTATAACGTTCAGAACGTCACGGTAACCCGCAATTTCCTGCTCGTCACGGTTTCTCGGCGTAGTCTTTTCGGCAACCAGCTGTCTGATTCTCGTACTTGTGGTAACGATACCTTCGATCGCGTTAGAAGCCTCAGTGCTTTGCACTTTTGCGATCTCCACAAGTTTTTCAAGTTCGCCGGGGCGCTGCTTCAGATAAAGTTCCTGCTTACCGGCCTCCTTATAAACAGCCGCAACCAAACCGAGAATTTCCGAATCCCATTTTTGCGCTTTCAGTTCTGAATAGTTAAACTCTCTCATTCCGTTCACCTGTTTCGCTTGATTTTACTTTATTATTGCTTTTCCCTTATATTATAACCTATTTTAAGGGATAAATCAACGGTTAAGGGTAAATTTTATCAGATTTTTTCTGAACACCTCTAAAATCAAGCGAACACTTCAATAAAAGACCTCTTATAACAATGAATCTCGGCAAAGTCTCAACATGATTTGCGTATTAATTTTACACTGATTTTCTGCTTACCGGACATATAAAAGAGACTGTAACCGAATCGGTAACAGTCTCTTCGTTTTGTATTAAGTTATATACACCACCATCGTCAAAGGTTTATAGCGGGTGGGGAAAAACTTTATTCCCAGGCGCTTGTAATACCTTTTCGCGGTGTCCGCGCCTACCGTCAGGGTAAACAGCGGATTTTCGGGTGCAAATCCCCGATTAGCCCCTCGGGTGTTTAATGTTTGCCTGCGCTGCTGCAAGGCGTGCGATAGGCACTCTGAAGGGGGAGCAAGACACGTAGTCAAGACCGATTGCGTGGCAGAATTCGATGGAGGAAGGATCTCCGCCGTGCTCGCCGCAGATACCACAATGCAAATGATCGTTTGCACCTCTGCCGAGTGTGACTGCCATCTTCATAAGTTTGCCGACGCCGGCGGTGTCAAGACGTGCGAACGGATCGGACTCGTAAATCTTTGCTTGATAGTAACTGGGCAAGAACTTGCCTGCGTCGTCACGGCTGAAACCGAACGTCATTTGCGTGAGGTCGTTCGTACCGAAACAGAAGAAGTCTGCCTCTGTTGCGATTTCGTCCGCTGTGAGAGCCGCTCTGGGGATTTCGATCATCGTGCCGACTTCGTATTTGAGATCGACGCCGCTTTCTTTGATGACTGCGTCGGCGGTTTCTACAACGGTCTTCTTGCAGTATTTAAGCTCTTTGACTTCGCCGACGAGCGGGATCATGATTTCGGGCATAACCGTCCAATCGGGATGACGTTTTTGGACGTTGATAGCCGCCTTGATGACCGCTTTGGTTTGCATAACCGCGATTTCGGGATAAGTGACAGCCAAACGGCATCCTCTGTGGCCCATCATCGGGTTGAATTCATGCAAGCTGTCGCAAAGAATCTTAATTTCGGAAACGGATTTGCCTTTTGCTTTTGCAAGAGCTTCGATATCCTTTTCTTCGGTGGGAACGAACTCGTGGAGCGGAGGATCCAAGAAACGAATGGTTACGGGCATGCCTTTGAGAGCTTCCATAAGACCTTCGAAGTCTGCTTGTTGCATAGGCTCGATTGCGTCGAGAGCTTTGACGCGCTCTTCAACGGTTTCGGAGCAAATCATTTCACGGAATTTGTCGATTCTGCCGGGGCCGAAGAACATGTGCTCGGTACGGACAAGACCGATGCCTTGTGCGCCGAGTTCTGCAGCTCTTTGTGCGTCTTGGGGAGTATCAGCGTTGGTGCGAACGCCAAGTGCTTTATACTTGTCTGCGAGCTTCATGATTCTTCCGAAATAACCGCTGTTGGGATCTGCGGGAACGGTCTTGATGATCGTGTCGTAGATGTTGCCCGTCGA
>ULXW01033393.1_pt1 | contig 19738 bp, 19 predicted proteins | sample 1961661 | NCBI WGS metagenome assembly ULXW01 (sample SAMEA4835849, study PRJEB28245) | human gut metagenome | biome: gut microbiome; material: fecal sample | place: Denmark | collected 2008 | reverse complement strand
ATTATTAGAGGCTTGAAGAAATTTTTCGGTATTATTAAATTAGTTCATTCTGAGCAGATTAAAATAATACATATAAATTCGTCCACACCATATGAAGTATTGGTTGCATTTGCTGCAAAAATCGGAGGTGCAAAAAAAATAATTTATCACTCTCATAATAGTAGCTATTATCCTGGCCAGAAACTCGTAAAATTATCAGAAGTATTCAAGTGGTTTATGCCTTTTGTGATTACAGATTATTTAGCATGCTCAGATGCAGCAGCAAGGTTCATGTTTCCGAAGAAAATCGTTGACGCGGAAAATTATACCGTTATCAAGAATGGCGTAGATTATGATAAACACAGTTTTAAGCCCGAAGTTCGCACTGAATTACGAAAAAAATATGGGTTAGAGAATAATTTTGTTTTGGGCCATGTGGGAAGGTTTAATGTACAGAAAAATCATGAATTTCTGATTGATATCTTTTATGAAGTCTATAAGCATGATAATAGTGCAAGATTGTTTTTGGTTGGCATTGGAGAAACAGAAAATCAAATAAAAGAAAAAGTAAAGCGATTAGGAATAGAGAAAGTTGTTATTTTTCATGGTCTATCAAATGAAGTAAATCGGCTTTGGAATATGTTAGACGTTTTTGTAATGCCTTCTCTATATGAGGGATTACCAGTTGCAGGAGTTGAAGCACAGGCAAATGGATTGCCTTTGATCGTGTCTAATACTATAACGCAAGAGTTAAAAATAACAGATGCTGTAGAATATATAGGTTTAGATGAGAAAACATCCAAGTGGTACGAAGTAATTGAAAGGTATAACGGATATAAACGAAAGAATACACGTATGGAAATTACGAATGCGGGGTTCAATATTGATGATACAGCAATACGGCTAGAGAGGATATATCTATCTTAAAAGAAGAAAGCACAGGTAAGCTTTTTCAATGATATAATTTTGCAAAAAAATATTTGAGTTAAGCGAAAGTAGTTTGGAGAAAGTAAGAACTTTTGAAATAGAACGAAAGACGTAGGAGGAACTATGAAAATTATTGCATTTTATTTGCCTCAATTTCATGACATTCCAGAGAATGATGAATGGTGGGGAAAAGGATTTACTGAATGGGTCAACGTCAAAAAGGCGCAACCTTTATATAAAGGACATGAACAACCACGAATTCCAATGAATGAAAATTATTATAACTTATTGGATGATAATGTTAAAATCTGGCAAGCCAACATTGCTAAAGAATATGGCATCTATGGATTTTGTTATTATCATTATTGGTTTGGAGGAAAATTGCTTTTGGAAAAACCGATGGAGCAAATGCTTGCAAATCCAAAAGTTGATATACCGTTTTGTATTAGTTGGGCTAACGAACCGTGGACAAAAGCTTGGGTAAATGAAAGTAAGGTACTGATACCTCAGTTTTATGGTGGAAAGAAGGAATGGAAAGAACATTTTGATTATTTACTTCCTTTTTTCAAAGATAATCGATATATTAAGGAGGATAATAAACCATTATTTATTATATATAGGGCAGAGGTCATTGATTGTCTGAATGACATGCTTGATTATTGGACAGAGTTAGCACGACAAAATGGTTTTTCTGGGATGAAATATGCTTATCAGAATTTAACTTTTGATCTTATGCCGAATAGGGATGATAGTAGATTTGATTATAACATTGAATTTCAACCTAGTTATGCGTGGAATGATTTGAACAACAAATCAGCAGTACAGAAATCTAAATTGTGGAATTTTTTGAGAAGTGTTAAAAGACGGATTTATGCTGAAACCGAAAAGAGATTAGGTTTTGATTTGCAGAGATATTTCAACCATAAAGGGAAAGAAAAAAATGCGTCTGTTCTTAAAACCGATTATGATGAAGCATGGAAGGCAATTTTAGAGCATATTCCAGAAAATGAAAAAAATATACCGGGTGCCTTTGTAGGATGGGATAATACACCTAGAAAAGGACATAGAGGGCAGGTATATATTGGAGACACACCTGAAAAGTTAAACAAATATATGAGTAAGCAGATTCAACGTGCAAAATCAATATACAAAAAAGATATGATTTTTATGTATGCTTGGAATGAATGGGCTGAAGGTGGATATTTAGAGCCTGATGAAAGAACTGGATACAAGAATTTAGAGGCTATTCGGGATGCTTTGAAGGCGAATAATGAATTTCCATGGTAAGTTCAGGACAGCATATTAGAAAAGGCTAGAAAGGTTAGTAGACAAGATGAAACTTAACATCCGAAATACTATAATATTTTTGATGTTTGGTATTTATCCCATTATTCCACAATATTTTGGAATAATGGGAATAAGTGCTTTTAAACTTATGTGTTTAGGGATTGTGCTATTTGCATATGTGTTTTTTGGAATTTCAAAATCAGTTGCTACTTCGTGTAGAAATATTCAGATTGCTTTCGGAATTTGGCTTATTATTATGTTTACAAACGCAATACTTTTTAAAGGTATTGTTGAATATTTTTATGAAGTATTATGTTATTATTTGGTAGGGTTTGTGATAATTAAATGTCTGAATACCAGAGAGCGGTTTCTCTGTGCAGTTGATTTATTAATTATAGGAGCAGTAGTTGCTTCAATAATTGGTATTGTGGAAAGTATAACGGGATTTAACTGTTTTCACTTGCTTAATACTCTTGGGGCGCAGATTATATTACAACCCTTAAGATTTGGTTTTAGACGAATTATTTCTTTTACATATCAAACCATATCATTTTGTAATTATTGTATGTTTGCATTGGGACTTATAGTTTATCGTATTGGTGTTTGTAGTAAAGAAAATGAAAGAAAACAAAAATATGGTATAGCATATGGCATTGTTTTAATTGCTGCATTGTTAACACTTTCAAGATCAATATTAATATGTATCATAATAAGTCAGCTTATTCTTTTGTATTTGTGGGGCTATAAAGTCTTATTAAAGAAAATAGTAATCATTACCACAGTGGGCATGTTAGCGGTAATTATTTGTTCAATGATTCGTCCGGAAATTGTAAATGTATTACAAAATATTGCGTATATGTTACTTGCAGTGTTTGATGACAATTATGCAACAATGCTAGGAAATATTGATGGAACAGGAAGCGGGGATAGGAAAGAATTATTGAAATGGGTTTGGGAGTCAATAGATAATAAATGGATTGGAATGGGAGGCAGTGCAGAGTTCGCTTATTCACTTACAGAACATTCTGGAATTTATTCATATATTAGAACTAAAACAAGTATTGAAAATCAGTATTTGAATTTATTATATCATTATGGAATTATTGGATTGATTTCTATGATATGGGTTTATATACAGTTGTTTATAAAATCGGTAATTCAAGCTGTAAAAAGTCCTTCAGAGTGGGAAGGACGCATATCCTTTCCAAAGATGTTAGCAGTAATTTTTGGTGCGTATTATATATCTTTTTTTGGTGTTCATCAAATTGATGAAAAAAGAATTTTTTTCTGTTTGATATTTTTATTGATAGCATATTGTAATAATAAGGCATATTTAACAACATATGAATAATAGTAAAGGAGTAGAACTTAATGATTATTGGATTATTTGGATTTGATTTTATTAGTTCAAATAAAGGATGTGAAGCTTTAACTTATACGTTTCTTTCTATGATGGAAAGAATATGTACTGAGAAAAAACTTTGTGTATATAATTTTACATATAATAAATCTTTAGGAAGGATTCCTGAACAATTTCCCAAAATAGAATTTAAGCAGTGCAATATTAATTTGAAAAATCCTAAATATTGGAAAAATGCATTTAAACTTTTAAAAACATGTGATGTATTTTTTGATGCAACCTTTGGCGATGGATTTTCTGATATATATGGAAAAAAATGGAATATAAAAACAGATTTAATAAAACAAATGGTTATTTGGAGTGGGACTCCTCTAGTATTGGTGCCTCAGACATACGGTCCTTATAACAATCCGATATTAAAAAAATGGGCAATGAGATTGATTAGAAAGGCAGATTTAGTATATTCACGTGATGATTTGTCAGCAAAAATTGTCAAAGAACAAAGTGGGGTGGACATAAAGGTTGGCTCAGATATGGCTTTTAAACTTCCATACGATAGAACCAAATATAAAATTGATAATGAAAAAATAAATATTGGAATAAACATATCGTCTTTGCTATGGGATAGCCAGTGGGCTAAAGAAAATCATTTTGGTCTTACAGTCGATTATGAACAATATCATATAAAAATTTTGGAATGGATAATGGAACAGTCAAAATATATAATTCATATCATTCCACATGTGATAGATCTTGAACAGCCAGATGCTAGAGAAAATGACTATCGTGTATGTTTGCAATTGAAGAAAAAATATGGCAATAGAGTTGAGATTGCACCACCGTTTAATACGCCAATTGAAGCAAAGAGTTATATTGCTAACATGGATGTTTTTATTGGTTCAAGAATGCATGCAACGATAGGTGCAATTTCGTCAGGGGTTGCAACAATTCCTTTTTCATATAGTAGAAAGTTTGAAGGTCTATTTGGAAATCTTGAGTATCCATATGTTATTTCAGCTCGGAATTTTTCTTTAGAAGAAGCATTAGAAAAAAGTAAATCATGGATTCAAAACTATGAAATATTAAAGGAGTGTGGACAAAAGTCAGTGGTGGAATCGTATGCAAAGTTAGAATTGCTTGAAAATGATATTAGGTGTCTTTTGGAGAAAAGAAAATGATAGGTGTTATAAGAAAATTTAAAACGGCATCTCCGGCAGTTAAAGCATCTATGGCATTATTATTTGCAAATTTGATTTTAAAAGGGATTTCCTTAATAAGTGGACCTATATTTACGAGAATTATGTCAGCTGATCAATATGGGATAGTTTCAACATTTCAATCTTGGCAGAGTCTGCTGACAGTAATCGTAACATTAAATTTATCGCAAGGTGTGTTTAATAATGGAATGTTGGAGTTTAAGGAAAATAGAGATCAATTTCAATTTGCATTAGTTGTTATAACGGCTGTTTGTACAGGTTTGTTTTTTTTGATTTTTGAGATATTTAAAACTCCATTATTAAATATGTTTGAAATACCTCTGGTTATGGTGTATGTAATGGTTTTATATTTTTTGTTTGTTCCAGCATATCAATTTTGGAGTGGGAGACAACGGTATGAATATAAATATAAAGCATTATCAATTATTACTGTATGTATCGGATTATTTTCATTACTTCTTGGAGTCCTGTTTGTTCTTAATACATCTTCAGAAAATGAAGCAATCGCACGAGTATGTGCCATGGAAGGGGTAAATATCGTAGTCGGAATTTTCTTTTTTATGATAATTGCGATGAAAGCTAAATTTAAATTAAGAATAGATTATTGTATCTATGCTTTAAAGTTTAATATACCACTTATACCACATTATATGTCAATGTACATATTAGCAAGTTCTGACAGAATCATGATAACAAAAATGATAGATACAACATCTACAGCTATTTATTCAGTAGCATATACGGTTGCCTCTGTCATTCAAATTCTTTGGACGTCAATTGAGGCATCATTGTCACCTTGGATTTATGAACGCTTAGATGTTCAAGATGAGGAGAGTGTAAGAAAAACTAGTGGTCAGATAATACTTACTTTTGCTGTATTTTGCCTGGGATGTACATTATTTGCTCCGGAAATAATGACAATACTGGCTCCTGATTCTTATAAAGCGGGCATTTACGCGATACCAGCGATTGCAGGGGGAGTTTATTTTACAGCAGTATATTCATTATATATGCGAATAGAGTTATTTTATAAAAAGACAACATTTGCTACGGTAGCATCAACGATTGCAGCAGTATCAAATATTATTCTGAACTATATATTTATTAAATTGTTTGGATTTGTGGCAGCCGGATATACGACAATGGTATGTTATGCATTGTTAGCATTACTTCATTATATAAATGTCAAAAAGAAAAAATATGATGATGCAATTGATAATAAAAAAATATTGGTGATTTCAATAGTTGTCATAGTTGTTTCTATATTGATTTCTATACTCTATTCACATAGATTATTAAGGTACAGTTTTATTCTTATTATTTCTTTGGCAGCATTTATTAAGAGAAAAGTAATAATAGTTATGTTGAGAAAAAGTTGAATGTATGTTAATTCTGCGTTGTCTGACAATAAGTGTATATGTCGAAAAGACTTATTTAAAGTATATATAAATGATAAAAAATGACATTTAGAAAGTGAAAGTTAGATATGAAAGAGCCGAGTAAATACATAAATACATATTGTACCGGGTGTGGTCTGTGTCATTCAGTACAAGGAACAGAATTAAAAATGATAGAGGGTGGTTTTCCTAATGTTGATGTAAAAAAAGGAGAATCGTTAGAATTTTATCATTCTGTTTGTCCTGTTTTTTATTATAAAGGCGAGCAGAAGCATGATATATGGGGAAATATAGAAAAAGCTTTGATAGGTTATTCATCTAATAAAAAAATTAGATTTAAAGCGGCTTCAGGAGGAGCATTAACTGAAATATGTTGTTATTTATTAGAAAATAAAAAAGTCGATGCAATAATTCATACAACGTATGACCCGGATGATCAGACTAAAACGATTAGTTGCGTTAGTACTACAGTTGAAGAGGTGATAAGCAGATGTGGTTCAAGATATGGAATATCTGTACCACTCAAAGATATTTTACAGATAGTACAAAGTGACAAAAAGTATGCATTCGTTGGAAAACCGTGTGATGTAATGGCACTTAGAAGATATTTAAATAAAAATGAGAAATTGACAAAAAATATTATTTATTTGTTATCTTTTTTTTGTGCAGGGGAGCCTAGTGTTAATGCACAGGATGAACTTTTGAAAAAAATGGGAACTTCTAGGCAGGGATGTGATACGCTAGTATATCGAGGAAACGGATGGCCTGGTTTTACAACGGTTAATACCAAAGATGGTCGCGAACTCAAGATGGAATATAAAGTAGCGTGGGGTCAATATTTAGGACGAGATATAAGATATATTTGTAGATTTTGCATGGATGGAACAGGAGAACTGGCTGATATTGTATGTGCTGATTTTTGGCAGTTGGATAATAATAATCACCCAGATTTTTCAGAACATGAGGGTCGAAATATTATAATTGCAAGAAATGAGCTTGGAAAACAATTATTGGATGCGACTGTTAAAAGTGGAAGAATTAACATTGAAGAGGATTTTACTACTAAAATTGACTCAGAATTTTATTTATATCAACCAGCGCAATTAAAACGGAAAGGTACAATGAAAACTACCATAACTGCAATGAAATTATGTGGACGTGATACACCGAAATATAGTAAGAGCTTTCTTAATAAATACGCTTCACATGTTGATTTAAAAGTGAAATTCGATTTTTTTATTGGGATTATTAAAAGAGTAATAAAAGGAAGGTTATGAGTATATGTAGAGATTATTGAAAAGGGGGTTGATAAATGTGCAAATAGTAAAATCGCTAATAACGAGTGTATTGATAGCACTGTATCAACCTTTCTGGTATGCGGTCCTGTCTGCTGCGCTGTTATGTTTCCTCTATCTCTATGCGTATCACCCGATTAACACTGGAAAAGGATTAAAGGCAGCGTTTAGAACGTGGATTGAGGAATTCAAGACATCAGTGTTTTTCCGTAGGCTCTTTCTTCTTTTCTTCTTTACAGTAATGATTCTTTTCAGAACACTACTGAATCGAAATATGTGGGCTAATCCGCTGTCAGACGTTATGGAAGGTTGGTGGATTTGGGAAGAGGTAAATGGGGAACAGAAACTTACGACAGAATGTTTTGAAAATTTAGTTTTGATGCTCCCGTTTACTTTCCTGCTATTCTGGACATTTGAAGAGAAGATAAAAAGGGTAAGTCTGTGTCGGATGATCTGGAAAGGACTTAAGATTGCTTTTGTCTTTTCGTTCACTATTGAGATGCTTCAACTGTTCTTGAGATTGGGGACATGGCAGCTATCTGATATTTTCTATAACACAGTAGGAGGCGGCATTGGAGGTCTATTATATTATGTAGTCTATCGAGTGAAAAAGTTTTCTGGTAAATAGTAGAGGATAAGATTGAGAACTGGGATAATAACAACTGTGGGAATCTTCCCACAGTAAGCTGCTCAAATCTTTACACACCTCTCCGTGGTGAGCAGCAGGCAACGGTCTTATGACTGGCTGAGATGTGAAGGAATACTAAGGCAAGGAGGAATAATGAAAGTGGAACCAGTATTTATTTCGGATTTTTTTGAATTGAATGACCGACTAGACGAATTGGGTGTATTTGATTCTATAATAAACAAGGACAGTCACTTCTTTATTAACCTTCTTCGTTTAAAGAAATCTGATACTCCAGAGTTTTCAAATGCATATGAGCGTGTTAATGACTTCTTTTCGAACATAATGATACTTTTAAGTGCCTCAAAAGATAAGGGAGATCGATTTTATCGTGAAGCCTTAAAAAAGTTTTCATTCTCTGGATTAAATGGTGTAAATCTTGGCTTTTCTGAAACCGGTGTCGATGCTGGTTTTGGAAGGGTGTTGTCCGAAAAAGTTATTAGCGATGCCTTTGATATTGTTAAAAATGGATCTACTCAGCCTGAAATTTTTCAACTGGTCGGCTTATTTGAAGAAAATGTTGCAGCTGATAGGCTTAGCGATATGATTGCAACAATTATTAAACCCGATATAGAGGCTTATACCAGGCGAATCAATCAAGCGTTGCAGATAAATCAAACGCATTATCCTGATGTTGAGTTCATAAATGAAATTGCAATTAACCCATTTAAAAACTGTGAGTTATTATACTTGCCGACAGAGGTTTTACATGAACTTCCAATAGCGAGATGTTGGGATGATATTGACAGAGTGATTTCAGAAAATGAAAAAATACGAAACGAAGTCAATGAAGCAGTTGGTTTAGAATGGCGAAAGATGTGCTCGGCAGAAAAGAAGAACTATTTAAAACAACACATTTTTATGGATGCGGAGCGTTGTGCCAAGATAATAGAGGGGTATAGAGAAGAAGATATCGCCCCCTACTGTGTTGATAATGATCTTGAGTACTTTGTTGCTGATGCATTTAAAAGAATGAAAAGAAGCGGTGCATTTAATTTCCTTGAGCACGCTGATAAACGTGAAATAGGAAGTTATGATGCAGCTTTAAAAGTTTTGGATATTTTTAAAGACTGGGTTGAACACAATAAGGGCTGGGATGAAATTCAATCCGCATCGACTCAGCGTCGGGAAAAAGCAGTTCAAAGGATGCTTCATCTGAGCGGAAAATACTACTGCGAATCAAGTAATATTGATATGTCTTTTGAAGCAAATGAAGGGCCGGGTCCGGTGGATTTGAAAGTCAGCAGAGGAAACGATAAAACTGTTGTTGAAATTAAATTGTCCTCCAATAATGATTATTTGCATGGATTTGAAGAACAGATAGAAAGCTATGCGCAGGCGGAAGGAACAAACAATCGGATATTTGTATATGTTATGGTTGGAAATCCAGGTCGTAACCAAAAAATAAAAGAGCAGTATCAAAAAATGCTTGATGAAGGAAAGAACCCTCCATATCTTTATATGATCGATTCGGAAAAACAGACCTCTGCAAGTAATGCATAAGTAAAAGGAATACATATGAGTGAAGCTATAGGAACACGAGAATTTGCTGAAAAATACGGCGTGACGCAGGCTACAGTTTCCAAGTGGTGCAGGGAAGGTAAAATTCCAAACTGCAATCAAGATGGAAAAGGATCACCGTGGCATATTCCCAAGGATGCCGTTCCACCAGTTGGATATAAGCAAAGGAAAAAGTGATATTGGAAAGGAGCAACTTATGGACCAAGAACTATTTAATCCACAATCTTCTTCCGTAAGCTCCTCTCGAATCATTTACACCCCATCAACCTTTGCCCGGATATCCTTGCTCCATCTGCAGGAGGTTGGATCATTGCAGGCTGTTCACCCACATGTATCCAAGAGATCGAATCTGGTGTCGTTCCTTTGCTTTATTGTTCTGTCTGGGGAAGGAGAGCTGAAGTATGAGGGGGAAGAGTTCAAGTTATGTCAGGGAGACTGTGTGTTCATTGATTGTCGGAAAGCATATAGCCATTCCACATCCAATGATCTCTGGTTGCTCCAATGGTGCCATTTCTATGCACCGTCTCTTCCAGCTGTGTATGAGAAGTACAAAGAGCGTGGAGGTCGCCCTGTGTTCCACCCAGATGATCTAATTCCTTTCACCTCTCTTCTAACAGACCTTTATGACCTCGCTTCTTCGTCTGATTACATACGAGATATGCGAATCAATGAGAAGCTGGGAAGTTTATTGACTCTCTTGATGGAACAGTCATGGCACCCGGAGAGTGTGACGGTGAGCCGGAAACGACTGGAACTTGCATCCGTGAAGGAGTATCTGGACGAGCATTACACAGAAAAAATCGCACTGGATGATCTGTCTGAACACTTCTTTATTAACAAGTTTTACCTATCCAAAATTTTCAGAGAAACCTACGGTACCACGGTCAATAACTATATGATTTCAAAGCGGATCACCAGAGCCAAGAAGTTGCTTCGATTTACAGATATGACCGTGGATGAGGTCGGCGCTGCGGTCGGCATGGGAGACGCAAACTATTTCAGCCGGATGTTCCGTAAAGTGGAAGGAATCAGTCCAAGGGAGTACAGGAAGCAATGGTAGAGCCAATAATAATTGAAACACAGCGTTTTGAAGACTTCCGGGGATGGCTGTCTGTGCCGGTGGATAGGTCGCTCAATTTCCATGTGGTTCAAATCAACCAAGGCTTGACACGATGTTGTATATCAAGTTTAGAGTAATGTAACTGTCAAGATGGGCAACTCGTGGAATTGCTCTACCAATCTTTGAATCGTCGATTTGGCGGTCTTTGTATGGGTAGAGCTTTTTTGTATAGTAGAAATTTAAACTTAAAAGACCCCTGTTAGCAAAGGGAGCGTATACATAAAATCATTATGTTTATTGAAGCGCTTGTCCACCAGATAAAGATATTGTTAGCTTCACACTGGAGAATAAGAAAATAGGTGTAGTGGTAACGGAACCTAGTGCTATCCTATTTAGGTATGGAACCTTCCTCTGCTTACGATATGTCTGGGAGCATCTAAATAGTGTCTTTCAAACCGTTACAATTTGAACGACAGGACCGATGTTTATCCTATTAATGACTGGAAAATTAATCCTTGACTGTAGTTGTTTAAGCAAAACTAGATGTAGAATATGCTCGCTAAGTGGATGGGGGAAATCATCATGAACTTTAATTTTCAGGATTGCTTTCTTCATTTTTTGGATCGTGAACTACTGGAGACTCAAGGAACTTATAATAAAATCGTTGAAAGATCTATTGCTAATGACATACGTTTTATTTTATTGAGTTCACCGAAGGATCTGATATTATCAGCTTCATTTCTTTTTGAGAGTAAATACGCGTATGCAGTATTTGAAGAGTTTTATTCCTTTTTCATGACAGGAAAATTTGTCGTTGCAACGACATATAATAGTCTTGCAAAAATGATTGCTTCGAAGCAGGAACAGTATAAGGGAAAAAACTTGCTTTTTCCAAATTATTTTAATGACTTATGGCAAGTACTAGCTGAAAGTAGTATTATGTTTGTTCCAAAGAGAGAGAATACTACTTTATACATTGCAAATGATATATTAACCACAAATCGTATATACAATATACTCGAAGAAAAAAATAATGTTCCTTATTTGCAGGAAGCGATTCAGAATAGGGGAAATCAAGCAATTACGCACCATTTGTTGAATCCGACGTATCAAAAGCGAGGAATATCTATCAGGGATCAGGATTCGGTAAATACACTAGTTACAGAAAGCTATATTCGGACATATATGGATTATTTTGATGCAACAATTCCTAGCGGATTGTCCTGTGGAATATATACATATGATTATTTGTCTGCTAATACGCCCCTATCAAATGTTTTCTTTTGGATTAAATTGTATAAACAGATTGGCTTGTTTTATTTTACGTCGACATGTTCAATTGAGTTATTGCAGATGATTGTGACAAGCAATGAGCAGTTGACGTTTTTGTGTAGTGTGAGAACATGGATATCCACGGAACTATGCGAAAAATATTTGAATAGTGACACAGGCTTGATTCGATTAATTAGTAAGTTGAAAAAGCGTAGTGATATAACTATGCTAAATTTTAATCTGTATTTGAACCGCATATGTCTAGTAACGGAAGAAATTGAAAACCTAAGCATCCATAAAATGAAGGAGGAAACTAGTATGGCCGAAAAAGAAAAAACAGTATTTGTTGTACACGGGCGCAACCTTAACATTAAGCGAAATGTATTTGCATTTTTACGCTCTTTAGACATTTATCCTCTGGAATGGGAAGGAGCCGTTAAAATGACCAATAAAGGGGCACCGTCAACCTTGGAAGTAATTAAGGCTGGAATGAAAAATTCCAAGGGTATTATTGTGATTTTTACAGGAGATGATGAGGCAAAGTTGAAAGAAGAATTTTGGGAATAAGGAGAAAACTTTGATTATGAACTGCAGCCACGGCAAAATGTCCTTGTGGAAGCGGGCATGGCAATGGCTCTATATCCTAATTCTACGATTATTGTACGTATTGGTAAGCAACGTAGCATAAGTGATTTGGCTGGTATCAACTATATTGATTTGACGGATCAGCCTGAAAAAAGACAGGCCTTTATTTCTCGGTTAAAAACTATAGGATTAAACGTCGATGATATTGGATCGGATTGGCTATATTCAGGGAAATTTAATTTGTGAGAGGAGGGTATGTAAGTGACAGGATGTATCATCGGAAGTTTTAGAAAGTATTACGATAATATCGTATCGGCAATACATATTTTTGAAAAAAGTGGACATACAATTCTTTCGCCAAAGAAATCGATGATACAAAAGAATGAAGATGGCTTTGTTATATTGTTGTCAGATAATCCAACGTATTCGCATGTGGATATACAGACTCTAGTTTTTCACCGTGCATTTCGGTCTGATTTTGTATATGTTTGGAACCCTAACGGATACATTGGAAAGACAACTGGCTATGAAATCGGTCGATTGGTTGAACGAAAAATTCCATTGTATTATAAGGAACCTCCGGTTGATATTCCGCTCTATGTTCCTGAAGGAAGTATAATTGGTGTTGAAGAATTTGTTTCCTATATAGAAAAAAATAAACAGCTTCCTCCTTACGGAGAAGAAAATAATTTGATTACAAAAAAGTTATTGACGGATCTGGAAAATAACAAATTTCATTTGTAGAAAGGTGAGTTGGCTTGTGAAAAATATTGTTGTGTCGGGAAGTATGCAGTTTTTGGATGATATGAGGAAATGTGCGATTCCCATAATGCAAAAAGGCTATAGTGCAATATTGCCAGAAGAAGATGATTGGGATAGTATTAAGCCGGAGGAAATAAATGCTTACAAAAGGATGGTTTCAAAAAAACATTTTGATGCAATTGCTAATGTTAATACATATGCAATCCTTGTAGTTAATAATACAAAAAAGGGTCAAAAGAACTATATTGGTGCTAATACATTTGCGGAAATTGCTGTTGCTTTTTACTTTGGGAAAAAAATATTTTTGCTCAATGATATCTATGAGCCTTTTATTGATGAGTTGACTGCATGGGAAGCGTACCCCCTGAAGAATGATATGGAAAAAATTGATTGTGAATAAGCATATGCGAAGAGTAAAGATGAGAGTTATAAGTGCATGTGACTTATAAAAATACTATTGTTATAGACATCAATGCCAGCGGAATCCCAAATAATCTTCTCCACAAGGCTGTTTTTCTTCTGACCTTGTGATATACTGGAGCCACGGGGAACCGTGGCTTTCGGTTTATCTTGGCGGAATCTTTTTGATTGGCGTCATCCACTTGCTTACAGTCGACGTTAGAGTCGTCCTCGTCATCTTCTGGCCCATCCCACCCCATGTACTTCATTTCACATTCATTAAACCCACTCCAGTTCAACCGTTGGCCGCATCGGTCGCAGAAGCATTGGTATTCGCGTTCCATAGTGGTTCCGCACCGTGGATACCTTGGAAATTCCGCTCCACACTTAAACGAATATACTTCTTTCACTTTCCATGGCCACCGGTAAGTAGGGGAGAGTAGAAGCTCATACAGCATCCGCGTGGGCCGTACACCTCAATTCCAGTTTTCATCGAACCAGTCTAATTTATTCTTCATGTGATTTACACCTCCATGTATATAGCATAGAGAAAATAACATGAATTGTGGGAGTGTGAGCTCCCATTGCTGCTCGAAACTTTGCACACCTCTCCGTGGTGAGCAGCAGGCAACGCAGTAATATGATACTGTGGCTAAGAATGCGAAGACAGTGGCGTGTATATGTGAGGATAACATTATGAGCTACACAGGTTTCACAAGGATTAATGGAACGACTATTCCGTATGCGATTAATGATGGCCAGATGAAACTATTTACAGGAATTTTTCCGGCAGATATTCCTGACAATACAAATGAAATTCTAGGTGAATATGAAGATGGGGTACTTGGAAAATGCAATCTATACGTTCTTTCCGTGCCAATTAATAATACAGAATGTGTTTTTGAAAAAGATGGCACGCCACAACGAATTTCAAATTCCAATAAAACTGTGGATGTTCAATTGCAAATTGAAAACTACTCATCCGAAACAGAGTATTATGAATTGTTTTTTAATTCTCCAGAACTAAATCACTTCTTTGCTTCTAGTAGAATTTGCCAGATTAGTGAAGATGAAATTATTATTTCTCGGAATCCTTTAGAGGTGAAGAAGAGTAGAATCTATTATAGAAATACCGAAATTGAAATATTGATTCGAAGTGCTGCATACGCACATGTAGAAACAATGGGAACGGCATCTTCCGAAACAAAAACGGAGCTTGTGGTTACCTTTCCTAAAACGAGAGACAAGGCATATATTTTAGGTTTATATAGAGGAATCAAAGCATTTTTTTTGTTTATTTATAATCGTCAAAATGTTGCTATACACCATGCGATACTAAGAGGTGTCTATTTGCAGAATAGAGGTGGAAAGTTGCCACAAACGCATTGTTATGCTAAATCGGATTTGATTCCTTTTGAAAAATTTATTCAGGAAGATGAAGATGGTAGGGTGACTTCTAAAACACCACTATATGGAAATTACGCATCCCATTTCTCAGAATTACTTCAGATGTTTTTCCCTGTTAGAACTGATGAAAATGATACGATAGGCGCAATCGGAATACATCCCTCAGCAAAATATCGCTATTTATTGGATTTACGGCAAAGTTTGCATATTACTTCATCGTTTGAATATTATGTCAGAAGATTCCTGCCTGAAATGGCGTCTGAGAGTGAACTCAAGTTCTGTGATGAAATAAGGGCACTGTTGGATGATTACATCAGTAGCCACAGTGGAAAGCTAAAAAAGAAAGCCAAAGACATGAAAAAAGGCATTCAGCCGAAGCTATCTTTATCAGACAAAATAAATAAGGTCTGGAAAGGATATGAGGGATGGAGTCCTGTAGAGCCAATCTTAAATGACGATTTTGGAAGAGACTTAGATGAATTAGCTGATGCTGCTAATGAGTGGCGAAATGAGCTGGCTCATGAAAAAAGAGAGTATGAACCAAATATCAAAACTGTAGAAGCAATTCGGCTGGTGAAGCACTTGAATTACACTATTATTCTCAGAACTGCTGGTTATAGTGATGAAGAAATCAAGGTGATTCTTAATAACTGTTTAATTAAATAACGAAATACTATCTGATTTGAATTATGTAGGCCTATACTTAAAACACTATAAAAGGAAAGAGGTTATCACGATGCCCAGAACGAAAGGCAGCAAAAACCGGCCCAAAACCAATACTACCATCGACTATGTAACCCAGATTGCAGAGAAGCAGGAGACTGTTGCATCTCTGAATACTGAAATCGCATCCATCACTGCCAACATTGACACTTTGAAGGCTGACCTGAAAGAGAAGAAGACTGCTCTGAAGTCCGCCGAGAAAGAAGTAGCCGAGCTCGAAGCGAAGAAAGCCAAAGCGGATCAGAAAGCCGCTGAAGAAGCAAAAAAGTCGGAAGCCGAGGCTGTGGTTAAAAGATTATTGGCCGGCGGCATGAGTGCTGACGAGATCCTTGAGAAGCTGAAGTGATTCTATTAGCCGTGTGAACTTCAGAAGTTCGCACGGTTATTTTTAGAGGTGACGGTTAGCTAAAACTAATCGCGCTTCATAAAAATAGCCCCACCGTGGAGTGGGGCAATCGATCAGTCATTGTCCTCTGCTCGTATTCGGAGCAGCTCGGTTTTCTCGTTTTCCGTTGCCGGCCGCACGGCAGACTTCTCTCCAAACATTACCGCACCGCAGTCCGGGCAGCGGTCAGGAAGTGACTGACGTTCAAAGCAGTAATGGCAGGCATCGCAATAATAAAAGTTCAATCCATCGTCACCTCATTTCCGTTGCAATTCTTCATGGAGTCTTTCAGGAAATCATTGTGGAGTTCAGGAAGAAACGGAAGTTGGTATCCTTTGTCTGCGAGGATGTTCAGTTTGAAATCCACAAAGTGTTTCTCAATAGAGTTCATCCGGGCGATCTCATCCAAGGTGATCAGCCCGGAGTGTGCGTACTAGAACTCCTGCAAAAGCTCCTGATATTTCATGGCGCGGTAAGCAGAAGAGCAGCGGGAAGGCAGATTTACCTCCAGCTGTTTTAGATCGGCAGTGTATTCGTAGTAGTCAATCGGTTCCAGAATAGCATCGTCTGCCAGCAGCAGTTCGGCGGCGAAGGTGTTGGCTCGCCGTTCTGCCTTTGAATTATCCAGACTATAAAAATAGGTGTCCTGGAATGCCTGACCGGAACTGGCGTGTTTCCGGTCAAAGAGGGCATGTCCCAGCTCATGGGCCATTGCGGATACACGCTGGGCATTCGTACAATTTGTGTTGATGCCGATGTACTCACAGTTCAGAATGACTGTGTAGTAACCGAGCAGGTCGTGGCAATACCGGATGTCTTTGAGCTTTATGGCTCTCCGGGAAATGATTTCTTCCGGATCGCGGGTCTTGTAGCGGCGAACTACAGCATCGGCCATATCAATAGCGCATGTGTTCAAGGTAGACTCCTTTCCTCTGGAGTAATATCAGTTCTTACCGCAGATATTTTTTGGGAGTAAATTTCTTCGCATCAGTCTTCGCATCGAGGAAAAGTGCTTCCATTTCTTTAATAAAAGCAGCCTGATCTTCTTCGGACAGCTCACCGCCGGCAAACAGGGCAGTGGTCTGTTCTTTTATTTTTTTTGCCTGTGCAACGCCGCGGGAACCATACTTTTTGCGGACATCTGCATAGAAGAGGTCATCGTTCAGCTCTTGCTGGAAGGTTGCCTCATCCATAAAATAATCCGTAGTGACTCCAAGAGCAGCCGCAATCTTCTGGATTGCTTCTACGCTTGGTTCTCGCTGGTTGGATTCAATATAGCGGATCGCACGATCCGACATCGAAGCCCGACGTGCCAGTTCAGCCATACTCATGTGCTGAGCGGTGCGGAGGGCTTTTATTTTATCTCCGTTAGTTGCATCAGGAGCAAGAGTCGCAGCGGCCGTTGCTTTAACATCCTGCGTGTTGAGTAAATCAGTTTCAAAGTTCTTTTCGTCTTTCATGTCATGCCTCCATGTGGGATAATCTGCCTGCTGGAGGGAAAGTTACCAGTTCGACAACAAAAATTTGTAAAGCTACTTGACAAGGAACAACTGTTCCGTCATACTGAGAACAAAGGTTCGGGAACTTCTGTTCCTATAATACAATGAAAAGTTGTAGAAGTCAAGGGGTGATTTGGAAATAATACAGGACAATGAATTTCTTAAACCTGAAATTAAGAAAAAATTTTTTCTGAACAAGAAAAAATAGTTGCAAAACGCTTGCGATTGTGATAGTATTTAAGACGGAGGCGAGAAAAATGTTTTTCTTTGAACCGGATAACAGTCGGGATGTACATAAAAGAGTAACGGAATCATTGATTTCAGACAGCTTTGTATATACATCTAATATGGAAAATACAAGAGTCCTGCTGGGGAAAGAAACTGAAAAACAGGGTTTGCGTGGAGCGGATCTAGCCGAACTGACAGGATGGTCTCCATCAAAAACAAGTAAACTTACAGCAGGAAAACAGAAACTTACAGCAGAAGACACTCGAATTTGGGCAAGAGCCCTTGGGTATACACCAGATCCGTTTATAAATGAAGATGCTGACATCAGATTTTATAAATTAGACGCTTATATTCGTAAACCGAGTGATGTTTTGGAAGCATATTTTGATGCCTCTGATGACTCACCGGAGCATACGGCAATTGTTAATTACGAGTTGCCACTGTCGATATTATCTATGCTTGGTGTTAAGCTTTCGGATTATGCCATTAGAGCGAATGCTTCCTATTTTGGCATTGATCCTTATTCTAAGAAAGGATTTGGAAACACAGCAACGAGTATCAGATTTTGGCAGCGTACTACTTCAAGCGGAGAGAATATGACTCCAGAATTCGGACTCTGGATATCTCCAGACAATGACTTCTTTTTATCAGCAGTCTATCTGAATAGGCGAGACGGTGAAGGTGGAATGTCTGCATTGCGGGCAACCTATAAAGACGCTTTGCAGATAGAAGAGAGCGATGCGGAAGCATTTGATAGCTTCGCCAAAGAAAACAAGGACTGGTTTCCACAGTTTTTGAAAAAAGGTGAGATTGTCGCAGTAGGTGCAAGTACAAATAATTTGCCGGGGCCGGGTGACTTGGAAAACGTATTGATTCGGTTGTTTAAACAGTATTGTGCTTTAGTATGGGAAGTAAAAGGCATTGATCTTTTGCCTGAAAAATACAAGCAAAGGGAAGAACTATCAGTCTTTCAACAATATGATATTTTAACTGGAGCGGCAGATTTTCCTGTAGATGTGAAGGAAGAAATTTTGCAGAGAGAAAACTATAAATGTGAAAATGATCCGACACACAAGACGTTTATTGATGCTAATGGAAAACCATATATGGAAACTGCTCCCATTGTTCCATTTTCTGTAGGAGCACAATTTGGCCAAACAATTTTTCAGGCGGAGAATGGGGCTTGCCTGTGTCCAATATGTAGAGCTAAGATGCGATATGGAACGCTTAGTGATCGAGAGGATATGATCTTAAAACTTTTCAGAAAACATCAGAAAGCGCTGCAAGAAAAAGGCATTGAAGTAACTTTAACGCAGGTTTTTACTGCCAATGGGCTGGGACAGTGAGATATTATCCGCTAACCGTGTAAGGAAAGAAGCGTACTGGTAAATGAATACTACGAATAACAATGCTCGCCATGAACATTCACATAGCGATTATGTCAGAACACAGGGGAACTTTGCAAACACAACAAATGACGATGTGATCATTATGAAAAGCATCAGGGAGATTACCAGCCGGGGCAATAATGCCGAGGTAAAACGGCGCAGCGATGGAAGGCTGGCTGTTTATGAAGTGAAAAAGAGTATAACTATCGGATAATTGGATTCGATGAAGGGCTAATAGGAGCCGAGGATTGTGGTTGAAGAACCATGGTCTTCGGCTCCTTTTGTCGTTTCAGGGGAAAAGTACACAATGGGCGTGTACGAAATACAAGTGAAGTTACTGATAGCAGGAAAAAACTGCTGAC
>ULXW01004944.1_pt1 | contig 19862 bp, 16 predicted proteins | sample 1961661 | NCBI WGS metagenome assembly ULXW01 (sample SAMEA4835849, study PRJEB28245) | human gut metagenome | biome: gut microbiome; material: fecal sample | place: Denmark | collected 2008 | reverse complement strand
GTGTGCTCTATGCGATGGAACAGCTTGGACTTAACTATGATAAGCCGCATCGTAAATCGGCGCGTATCGTTGGAGATACGATGGGTAAATATCATCCGCACGGTGACAGCTCAATATATGACACGCTTGTTGTGTTAGAGCAGGACTTTAAGAAGGGAATGGCATTAGTCGACGGGCATGGTAATTTCGGTTCCATTGAAGGGGATGGAGCTGCGGCTATGCGATACACGGAGGCTAAGCTCAAGAAATTCACACAGGATGTATATCTTGCCGATCTTGATAAGAATGTGGTAGATTTCATGCCGAACTTTGACGAGACGGAGAAAGAGCCTGTGGTTCTTCCGGTAAGGGTTCCGAATCTTCTGGTCAATGGTTCTGAGGGTATTGCAGTCGGTATGACAACGAATATACCTACCCATAATCTTGGTGAGGTTATAGATGCTGTAAAAGCATGTATGGATAATCCGGATATCACAACACAGGAGCTTATGCAGTATATTATAGGACCGGATTTTCCTACGGGAGGACTTGTTGTAAATAAGAGTGAGCTTCCTGATATTTATGAGAGTGGTACGGGAAGAATTAAGCTCCGCGGCAAGGTTGAGTTCGAGCAGGCAGCTAAGAAGGGCGATAAGGATAGGCTTGTCATAACTGAGATTCCGTATACCATGATAGGTGCAGGCATAGGTAAGTTCATATCAGATGTTGTGGAGCTTATTGAGACTAAAAAGACACAGGACATAACGGATATATCCAATGAGTCCTCCAAGGAGGGAATCCGCATTGTCTTAGAGCTTAAGAAGAATGTGGACGTAGATAAGCTCATCAATATGTTGTATAAGAAGACGAAGCTGGAGGATACATTCGGCGTTAACATGCTTGCGATTGTCGATGGAAGACCGGAGACACTTGGACTTAAGCAGATAATTACACACCATATTGACTTCCAGTTCGAGCTGGCTACAAGAAAATATACCACGCTTCTGAATAAGGAACTTGACAATAAGGAGATTAAGGAAGGACTCATACGCGCCTGCAATATAATTGACCTGATTATCGAGATACTGAGGGGCAGCAGGAACCTTAAGATGGCAAAGGACTGTCTGATTACCGGAAATACGGAGGGTATTAGCTTTAAGACTGAGAAATCACGCAAGGATGCTTCCAAGCTCCATTTTACCGAGAAACAGGCAGGCGCTATATTGGAGCTTCGTCTTTATAAGCTTATCGGTCTTGAGATTCTTGCACTTGAGAAGGAGTATGAGGAGACACTTGCCAGGATTGCTGAATACGAAGATATACTGAACAGCAGAAGAACTATGGTGAAGGTTATCAAGAAGGATTTAGACAATATCAAGAAGGAGTATGCACTCCCTAGAAGGACAATCATAGAGGATGGAAAGGCAGCAGTGTTCGAGGAGCAGGAGCTTGTTGAGCAGGAGGTTGTATTCCTCATGGATCGTTTTGGCTATGCCAAGATCATAGACACGGCAGCCTATGAGAGAAACAGGGAGGCGGTTCATGCGGAGAACAAGTATGTGTTTAACTGTATGAACACAGACAAGATATGTATTTTTACCGACAATGGAAATCTCCATCAGATAAAGGTGAGGGATATACCATTTGTGAGGTTCCGTGACAAGGGAACTCCTATTGACAACCTTGGCAACTACAGCAGTGCGGGTGAGGAGATTATATTCTTATGCTGTAACAGTCTGCTTGCAGGCAGGAAGCTGTTGTTTACAACCAAGAAGGCTATGATGAAGCTTGTTGACGGTTCGGAATTTGATGTATCTAAGAGGACAGTTGCCGCCACTAAGCTTATGGAGGGCGACCTTGTGACGAGCATTGAGGTTGTCAGCACAGTGAATACACAGAGTGTTGTGCTTCAGACGGAGAACGGCTATTTTCTTAAGTTTATGCTTGAAGAGATACCGGAGAAGAAGAAGAGCGCAGTCGGTGTACGTGGTATGAAGGTTGACGATAGTGATAATGTTGACGAAGTGTACATTATACCAGAGGAGGCTGATGTATCTATTCAGTACAGGGATAAGGATATCTCATTGAAAAAGCTGAGACTTTCTAAAAGGGATTCCAAGGGACAGAAAAAGTAATTCTGCATATATAGAAAATGCGGCATACAATAATGTCAAAATATACAAAAAAGCTGAGACAGCTTATATAAGGACTGTCTCAGCTTTTTTATTCCATGATTTTTTTACATTTTATAAAATACGGAGTGTCTGATTAATTCAATATTATGCAAGCTTATGTATTGTGATACAGTTAGGTGTATCAATCTTTATCGGATTGCCGTTCATTACCAGAAGCCCCTTTTCATAGTTGATAGTAAAGAATGTCAATGAACCGGATTCATGGTTAACCGATACAAGGTGTTTCTCATCGGGGAACAGGTTGATATCCTTAGGATAGTCGCCGCTTATAGGAAGACTGTTCTTAAGGGTTAAAAGACCTGATTCCTTGTCTGTTGAATAGATTGTAACGCTATTGTCACCGGCATTGGAGCATAATACATAATCGCCGTTTTTGGATACCTGAATTGCAGCAGCAGCGGTATTCTCCTTATGTCCCTTGCGGACAGTGAAGATATTCTGCACGAACTCAAAACGTGTCCTGGCATCCGGGGTATACCTGTATACGTCAATGTAATTCTTCAATTCGCATACGATATAGGCGAATTTTCCATCCGGGCTGAAGGTAATCTCACGCGGAGCGGACTCGAGCTGGCAGCGTATGATGTCGGACAGCTTGAGCCTGCCTATAGCCTTATTGAAATCATAGAGCTTGACCTGATCCATACCTATATCGCATACACATAATAAGTCCTCATCAGGTGTGAGAACGGAGCAGTTGATGTGAGGACGGAAATTTCTCTCCGCGATACTTCCCATTCCCTTGTGGTATATCTCATCTGTTATAGTGCCGACGGTTCCGTCCTCGTTTACGTGAAGGACTGTAAGCTTGCCGTCATGGTAACCGGATACGAATATATAGTCATCTGCCTTTGTCATTGAAAGATGGCAGCCTCTCATGCCCTTTATTGATGAGGTGGTCATGTACTCAAGCCCTCCGTCCGGAAGAATCTTGAAGGAGGCAATACCCTCATCCACTATAGAATAAAGATATCTCCCACTGTGGGATACAATAAGATAAGATGAATTGTTGACTATCACCTCTTCACGGTAAGCCATTCGTCCGGCTTCGTTGTCAACATCTAAGATGGTTATTCCTTTACTTGAATCATGTGTATATGATCCGACATATGCAACATATTTTTCTGACATAGTAACCTCGATTCTGCTGCGAACAAAAGTAGCAACATTATTAGTATAGAATCATCCTGTAAAACAAAAGGGGCTGCCGGATAAGGCAACCCCGGATTTATATTTATTTTACGTCAATAAGTGTTATTTTACAAGCATTTTCCTTGCTTTTGAGAGCAAAATTGTAAGAGGCTTATACAGAAACAATGCTGTAAAAAAATTGCCTATACAATGCGCGATGTCAAAAGGAATTCCGCTAATAAAATAAGCGAAGCCTGAACCGATACCGAACATCACACCCTGTGTGATGGAGCACAGTGCACCGAAGCACAGTCCATAAGCGCCATTGATTATAGCCCATGTGATTGAGGAATCGTTGCGGCGGCACAGCATCGTTATGCTCCACAGAATAGCCCATATATAAAGATACATTATCCACCAGCTTCCAAAGCCCCAGAAGATTCCTTCCAGGAGAACAAATACATATATCGGGAAGAGCGCTTTCTTTCCAAAGACCTTGGTATACACAATGAAAAGTATGGACACAACCTCTATGTTGGGAAGGAAGCTCAAAGCCACCTGACATACACAGGCGATAGCTCCAAGCATTCCAAGTATTACTATTTCAAAAGTTGTATATTTCATGACAATCTACGGTCTTTTAATATGACTCAATTACAAACTTAAAAGAGTCACCATCGTTGACCGGTGTTGTATCAACACCTGTCTGGGAATAATCGTCACCGATATAGAGTGCCCAGTACTGATTTGCGGAATCATCTGCGGTCACACCGGCAACAGTCTTGACATATAAGCCCCAATCGGATTCGTCACCTGCGATGAGGTTTTCCTGCTCAAGAGCGCCGCGAAGATAGTCCTCATTGGTCTTGATAGTGAATTCCTTGGTGCTTTCGTCTGCGAATACTACAGTTAATGTGATGGTTTTGCTGCCACCTGCATCCTTTGGCTGAGGTCTGAAGTTGATGTAGAGCAGTGCCAGAACTACAACAGCTACAACTAAGCCAAGAACACCGAATAAAATCTTTTTGTTCTTTTTGCTCATTTGTTTTCTCCTTAAATAATAGATTGTATTTTTGCGTGATGAAATAATGTCCGGATCCACGCAGACATATATTTATTTACATAGGGCAGGTCTTCTGACTCAGGGCATGGCACCCATCCACGTCTTCCCAGGAAAATAACCCAGTGACTTTTACACGGCACAAGCGTTGGACGGACTATTCCTATACAGCGACGGGTTCGTTCAGGCCTTCCACCTGATTCCCTCTTAGCAGACATTAAGAATAATGCCTGAACCGCTATGATATCACAGTTCCTGTATTGCAGGAACTAAAACAGTTTATAACAGCGTGAATGAAAAGTCAACGCATTACATTTATTTTTGAAGTTAATTTATTCTGATATGCATAGATATAATACGTTATACACTCATAGCTAAAATGGGGATGTTTTGGTATCCGAATCATTTTATATTGTCCGGAAAAATGTGGGTGGAAAATGCTGGCATGGACAGCCTGTTAAAATGGAGCTTTTAATTTGGATCTGTGTAATTAGTCACTGTTCTGTGAAGTTTCCCGGAATATTATGTTGCTAAAGATGATACATTGTGATAACATGTTAAATATAGATGTCCTATATTCCGGCATGACTTGCAGACAGATGGGTGTGGAGATACGGAAGGCTTTTGTCCGGGAGGATATGAAATAACAGTCCATTTTAAAGAAAAATGAGGATTGGGATGAATCGTTTGACAGGAAAAGATAAAAATAACAGAATACATCTTCTTGATATAATAAGGGGAATACTGATAATATATGTTGTCTATTACCATTTCATGTATGATTTGAATGATATTTTAGGACATGAGATACCATATCTGTATTCAGATTGGTTTTCTACCATACGCGACTGCATGTCCGGTTCACTTATATTGATATCGGGCATATCATGTAATTTTTCGCGCAGCAATCTGAAAAGGGGCGTAAAGACGGTTGCTATAGCTTTGCTGTTGTCTGTTGTAACGATAGCTGTGATGCCATCGCAGACGATTATTTTCGGTATCCTTCATCTTCTTGGAACGATGATGGTTATATATGGACTATGTGGTTATATATCCGGAAAAAAGGCTGTGAAAAGGGAAGCATTTGACAAAGAAAAAGTGTATGGACGTCTTATATGGATGTTAGTATTTTTGTTTATGTTTGTTGTATGCAGGGATATATATGATGGTTATATACAGCTTATGTACCGGCGCATTCCTATGCCGGGCTTCCTCTATGGAGGAAAAAATATATTTCTGTACATAATGGGATTTTCGCAGAAGCTGTTTTCCGCCGACTATTATCCGGTTATTCCGTGGGGCTTTTTGTTCCTGTCGGGTGCCATGGGTGGTTATGTTTTAAAAAGTAAAAAGCTTCCGGGATTTTTATACAAAAATTTTTGCAGGCCGCTTGCTTTTATCGGAAGACATACCATGATAATATATCTTGCGCACCAGCCTGTTTTGTTCGGAGTATTCATGCTTATTGATAAATTGTTTTGAAATAACGATGATTCATGGACTCAATGTTTGATAAACTATGTATCCGCTTAATTATATGAAATCGGACATCGCTGCATATATCTAAGCAAATTATCACTGTTAAGGAATAAAAAACGAATTCTGTTCCATACTAATCATGCAATGATTTTTCGTTGTATATTATTATTGGAGGTGTGGACATGAATGATTTAGCTTGTGGTGTAAAGAGTTGCGCATACAATGACTGTAATTGTTGTAAGAGAGACGGAATCAAGGTGGAAGGAACAATGGCTGAGAGTTCATCAGCTACCTGTTGTGCCTCATTCTGCGAATGCGGAAGCCCAAGAGTGACATCTGCATGCGAATGTGAGCCTAAGAGGGTGACTAATATCATCTGCGATGCGGTTAAGTGCCGTTACAATGATGATAAGAATTGTACTGCAAAGCATGTCGATGTGACAGGGACACATGCTATGATATCTTCTGAGACGGAATGTGCTACATTTGTGAGCAGATAACGGTTACTGATCTGAATATTTATTGATAACCACGAGACGGAGCCTGCTGTAGCTAAAAAGAATGCAGGCTTCGTTTTTCTGCCATATCATAGCATGACTAAACACCGGCATGTCAGGACATGGAGTGGCATGAGTCAGGGCACTGTTGCATATGTTAGTATGTCCTGATATGCGTCAGTATGTCATGATATGCGTCAGTATGTCATGATATGCGTCAGTATGTCTTGATATACGCCAGTATGTCATGATATGCGCCGGTATGTATTTATATAAGCCTGCATAGCTTGACATGCCGGCGCATGGTGGGTAGAATGTTTTAAGATACACATATATATGGATACTATACAGCAATTCCTAGGAGAAATGAGGGGTAAAATGCAGTCTAATGAAGCACAGAATAACGCAATCAATCATATAGAGGGACCTATGCTGGTGCTTGCAGGACCTGGCTCAGGCAAGACTACTGTAATCACAAGGAGGGTTAAGCGCTTGATTGAACAGGGAGTCAATCCGCTTAATATTCTTGTGATTACGTTTACGAAAGCTGCTGCGGAGGAGATGAGGGAACGCTTTTACAGGCTTATGGATGATAACAGAGGCAGAAACGTGACGTTTGGAACATTTCATGCGGTATTTTTTACTATATTAAAGCATGCCTATAACCTTTCAGCATCGAACATCGTGAAGGAGGAGGAAAGATATTCCATTGTTAAAAACGCGATTACAAGGCATGAGCTGGACATTGAGGATGAGCGTGAGTTTGTCGGGAATGTGCTTGGTGAGATAGGCCGTGTCAAGTCGGACAGAATCGCCATAGAGAATTATTATTCAACCAACTGCCCTTCGGATGTATTCAGAAGCATTTATGAGGAGTATTCCGGTAAGCTGCGCGGCAGCAGAAAGATAGATTTTGAGGATATGCTGTGCTATACCTACGAGCTTCTCATGGCGCGGAGGGACATCCGTTCTGCATGGCAGAGCAAGTTTAAGTATATCCTTATCGATGAGTTTCAGGATATCAATAAGATTCAGTATGACACGATAAGGCTTCTTGCACAGCCGGAGAATAATCTGTTCATTGTCGGGGATGATGACCAGAGCATATATGGCTTCAGAGGCTCTAAGCCGGATATTATGCTCAACTTCGGCAATGACTACAGAAATGCCAGGAAGGTTGTGCTTGATGTGAACTACCGCTCCACGCCGGAGATTGTGAAGGCGGCGGGAGACGTCATAAGATTCAACAATAAAAGATACAAGAAGAACATAAGAACGGACAAGCAGGGCGGCGGAGCCGTGATTGTGAGGCAGACCAAGGATTTTATCGATGAGTACGCCGAGGTGTGCGAGAGGATAAAGGCGCTTGTGCATGGGGAGAAGAAAAGCTACAGTGACATAGCTGTACTGTACAGAACCTCAGCGGGAATCGGTTCGCTGGTAAGAAGGCTCATGGAGAATGGGATTCCGTTTCAGATAAGGGATAAGCTGCCGGATATGTTTGAGCATTGGATAGCCAAGGATATTTTTGCATACATAAGGCTGGCTCTTGGCACTGCTAACAGGGCTGATTTCATTTCGGTGTGCAATAAGCCGAAGAGATACATAGGCAGGGATTATCTCACAGACGAGGAGATAGACCTTGATAAGCTGTGCTCATACTATGAGGACAAGCAGTGGATGGTGGAGCGCATAATGAAATTAAAGGACGACCTTGCCATGGTGGCAAAGCTTAACCCTTACGCAGCTGTCAACTATATAAGACGCGGAATAGGATACGATGAGTACATTGCTGACTATGCGCTAAACCATCATATTCAGCCGGATGAGCTGTTTGATGTTTTAAATGACATCCATGAGAGTGCGAGAGAACACAATACCTTTGTGGAGTGGGACAGGGCGGTGAGCGAATACAGACAGCGCGTACATGAGGTTCCGGACAAAAGCGTGCCGAGGGTTACATTGACTACAATGCACAGCTCCAAGGGACTTGAGTTTGACACGGTTTTCATTATAGATGCCAATGAGGGTGTATGTCCGCACAGGAAAGCCGTGCTTGACTCAGACATTGAGGAGGAGCGCAGAATGTTCTATGTGGCAATGACGCGTGCAAAGAGCCGGCTGTATATATATAGTGCGAGCGAGAAGTACAATAAGAATCTTGAGGTGAGCAGATTCCTCATAGAGGCAGGGCTGTATACAGCGCAGAAGCCAAAGGACAACGAAAAAGCCCCCGCTGGCGGAGGCTTTAACAGGGGCACAAGTGGTTACAGATGGAACCGCTCAGGCACCAATTATTCAGGGTAATGTATTTCCGGGGTGAGGATTATTCCTCATCCTCATCGTCTGCTAAGAGCTCTGCGTATTCATCCTCATCCATAAGCTCATCGAAGGCATCCGCAACACGCTCATACTCTTCGTCATCCTCAATATTGCCGAGAGATGGCTCTCCGTTCTCATCCTCAAAATACTGGTAGAGATATACTTCGCCGTCGGCTGCGTCCTCATCGTTAAGTGGGAGAAGTGCTATATAGTCCTGCTCACCGACAGGGAATACCGCAACGATACCACACTCTACTTCTTTTCCGTCATCGAGGGAAAGTGTTACGGTGCCCTCCTCAAACTCATTCATGTAATCCTCATTATTATTTTTGTTAGACATATTCTCCTCTTTCTGCACCGATAGTGTAGGGTGCTATATTATTCTTTTTAGAAATATTCTGGTGTCTGAAGCTGCTTCCATTACAAAATATCATATACATGACAAAAAAGCAATCAGAATCAGGCGTAGGCATGGGATATACGGTAGTTTTTAAATTCGGTTTGAATGATTTTACAGTGTCATCAAAATAATGGATGTAGACAAAATATTATCGGGACAAAAATAATTATAAAAAAAACTTGATATTTTAATTAATGTAATGTATTATGTATTTAAGTTTAAAAAATTAATATCAAATGTCAAAGAAGACAATATTTGCCGTATTCGCTTATTTTTATTAAGCGGGTGGGGATATTGTCTTTTTTATTTTCGGAGGAATGCTTATATGGACAGAATTGATAAAAAAATAATTACACTACTTCAGAAGAATGCGAGAATGCCGTTGAAGGCGTTGGCGGAGCAGGTATTTTTACCCTCCCCTGCCGTTTCGGCGAGAATTGAGAGGCTTGAGAAGGAGCAGATTATCTCAGGCTATGAGGCAAAGGTGAATCCGTTTAAGCTGGGATACCATATAACGGCATTTATCAATCTGGATGTCATGCCGACACAGAAGCCGGAGTTTTACCCATTTGTAAAGGCATGTCCGAATGTTGTTGAATGTAACTGCGTAACAGGTGATTTTTCAATGCTGCTTAAGGTGATGTTTCCAAGCACGCAGGAGCTTGATACATTTATCGGACAGCTCCAGAAATTCGGAAGGACGAGCACCCAGATTGTGTTTTCGACCCCGGTTGAGACAAGAGGCATAGACGTCAAGCTGGACGATGTGGAGCTTGAAGAAAATGCCTGAAAGCTAAGTCTTTTAAAGAGTGTGTGAAGAATGGATTACATTTTTCATGCACTCTTCTATTTATTTATGAATTGACGGTTATGTGAGTATGCATTATAATCATTCTGATAAGAATAGAAAATGATAAACATAGAAAATGATAAACATAGGTATTTTGGAGGATGTATCGGATGAGGACGATCCGCGATATGAACAAAATAATTCTTGCGTCCGCATCACCAAGACGCAAGGAACTTTTAAAGCAGATGGGACTGGAATTTGAAGTTATGCCAAGCCATTGTGAAGAGGTAATTACGCGTAAGATTCCATGGGAGATAGTCATGGAGCTCTCATCGCAGAAGGCGAGGGAGCTGGTGTACAAGGCAGCTATGGATTCGCTATCTGATGATAAGAGCGGGAACGATGGTGACGGACAGAATGTGCTGGTTATAGGCGCAGACACCATTGTCGCATATAAGGATGAGATACTTGGAAAGCCGAAGGATAAGGATGACGCTGTGAGAATGCTTAAGCTCCTTCAGGGAAAGCAGCACAGTGTATACACGGGAGTTTCACTGGTATATCTTAAGGAAGGAATTGCACAGACAAGGACATTCGTCGAGGAGACGAAGGTTTATGTCGCACCGATGACAGATGAGCAGATTGAGGCTTATGTTGCGACAGGAGAGCCGATGGATAAAGCGGGTGCCTACGCAATTCAGGGCTTGTTTGCTGAATTTATTGTAAAGATTGATGGGGATTATAACAATGTTGTCGGGCTTCCGATAGGAAGAATTATGAGGGAATGCATTTTCTGATTATCGGGAAATAATGCAGTACAGGTGGTTATAAAGTGAAAGAGAAAAGAATAAAATTTATTGCGAGCGACTTAGATGGCACACTTTTGTTAAATGGTGCGCAGAAGGTATCACAGGAGCTCATTCCGCTTATAAAGAGACTTAATGACAATGGAATTATTTTTTGTGCGGCGAGTGGAAGGCAATATCCGAATCTTAAGAGGCTTTTTGGCGATGTGGCGGATGATATGATGTATATTTGTGAAAATGGTTCAGTCATCATATATAAGGATAAGCTTGTTGATAAGACTCCTATGGATACCAGGCTTGGCAGAGAGATTATAAGAGCTATAACCGGGGTTGGACAGTGCGAGGTGCTTGTCTCAGGGGAGAGGACTTCGTACCTTAAGCCTAAGTCGGAGGCATATCTTGTCAGAATGAGAGATATTGTGAGGAATGATATATGTCTGGTGGATGATTTAGAGCATATAAGAGAGGATTATGTGAAGATATCTGTCTATGACCCTTCCGGGATTCAGAATTCGCAGGATTTTTTTCTTAATGAATTTGCCGGACGTGCACAGGCATGCGTGTCGGGAAAGCAGTGGCTTGATTACACGGCACAAGGGGTTAATAAGGGCAGCGCTATAAAAACGATACAGCGTCTTATGCATTTTGATGCTGAAGAGTGCGTTGCATTCGGAGATAATTTCAATGACATAGAAATGTTTCAGGCTGTCGGTCATCCTGTTGTCATGAAGCAGGCTGTAGAAAAGGTAAAGGAATACGCACAGTATGAGACAGAGCGCGTTGAGGACAGCCTGATTGCTATAATTGAAGAACTTGAGAAGTAAAAAAATGTGGAGGTTTTAAAATGAACGAGATTGATGAAATGTGTGCAGAGGTATTTTTAAAGGATCAGGGCAGGCTTTTTGATGAGCCTGTTGCGGAGACGGTGGATGAGGCAATGGAATTCCTTGAGGATTGTTTTGCACAGGTTTTTAATTCGGAGAAGGAGCTTAGGGACTTCTGGAGAGAAGAGGGAATAGATGACGAGGAGATGGGGGATGCTTCCGATGCATTAGAAGTATTTGTTTTGCCGGATGGCAGATATCTTTATGTTGAAGGCTAGAATAAGAGTACGATTATGTCTGTGTATCCTTATATTCACTGTATTTTGCAGCTGTGGGTGCAGCTCAGGCAGAGTCAAGGCGACTATAAATGGATATACATTTACACTTACAACCGGCTCCGGGGATGAAGCTGTAATAAGAGGCGGGGATGAGTATATAACATCTGCTCAGGTGCGGGTGCTCCTTGAGGCTGTCAGAACCGGATATGAAAATGCACTTACGTCCGATATCTGGACTATGGAGCTTGCAAATCGTTCTTTTAAAGCTCATGTCGATAATATGGTATTAGATATGGCAGCCAGGCTTGTGCTTGTGAATATGCTTGCCGATGATAAGCATATCGCACTGAGTGATTCGGAGCTGGCAGACTGCACAGCCCGGGCGGATGCTTTTTATGATGAACATTCAGAGGATATAGCTTATATAAAAAAGGATGAGCTTAGGAAGCTTTTTGCGATGATGGTTCTGTCGGATAAGGTGTATGATGAGCTTACAAGAATTGTAGATACGCAGGTGAGTGTAGATGAAGCGCGTGTTATCAGGATACAGTACATATATTCTGATAAATCAGGGGATGCTTCTTCTAAGGTAGAGAAGCTTGAGAAAGCGCTTGAGGAATTTCAAGCGGGGGAGGATTTTACCGCACTGGTTTCTAAGTACAGTGATATTCCTGATTACACTGCACAGATAGGGCGGGGAGAACTTGAAAAGAGCTTTGAGGATGCGGCTTTTAATCTTGACGCGGGACAGATTAGCGATATTGTAAGCTGTACCAATGGCTGGTATCTGATTTACTGCATAGATGACAACGTCACAGGGAAGGCGGAGAGCCAGACGGAGAGCATAATTCAGAAAAGGCGCAATGAGCAGTTTGAAAAACACCTTGAAGATTTTTCGGATGGCGTTGAGCTGATTATAGATGACAGACAATGGGAGAAGCTCAGTTCACAGGAATAAGGATACAGAAGGACACTATGAATTGACATGTGTTAAGACATGCATTGTTGCTTAAAATGAAATTAACGAATCTTAATATGCGTTTACAAATGCATTATGTAAGAAGTTTGAAAAAATTTTAAAACTACTTATTGGCGGCAGTACTGCAAGCATTGCTTGCAGTATGCATGGGTAGAAGTTTGAAAGAAAAACTTTCAAACTACTTATTGGTGGCAGTACTGCAAGCAATGCTTGCAGTATGCAGGGGTAGAAAAATGATATTAATGAAAATAACCTGCCTATGTTATTGTGGGCAGGTTATTTTTGCCATAGCTTATATATTTTGTTGGCTGTACATCTGATAGGTAATATGCCTAGTGAATTGCGTGGAATGAAGGATAATAACAGAAAAGAGCCTTGGCTATTATCTTATCCTTATGTACGAAATGATTTGTCCAGAAACGCGAATCGTTTGAACTGTTGCGGTTATCACCCATCATGAAATAGCAGTCATCGGGAATTGTGAATGGACCACTCACACCGTAGGTCTCCGCAGTGAGATAGGCACTCTCATCAAGAGGCTGTCCGTCAATATATACAATACCATCGGAAATGAAAATGGTTTCTCCGGGGAGACCGATGATTCTCTTGATGAATTTCTGCGATTCATCATCAGGGTAGTAGAAGACTACAACATCACCACGGCGTGGCTCTGATTTTATGTATGCAAGTCTGTTGCCGATAATTCTGTTTCCCTGAGTGATTGTGGGAATCATGGAGCCGGAAGGGATTCTTGCGTTGACTATCAGAAAGCGGTTACACAGGCAGGCAAGTGCGAATGCTGCCGCCACAATGAATATGTAGCTGGCTATCTCATGCATGATATGTGACCTGCGGCTCTTCTTTTTGACATCATCAGGTGTATCGTCGGTATCAGCTGTATCCTCTGTCTCTTCAAGGTCATCGTCTGATGTTTCACAATGAAAATCGTCATCCGATTCGCTGTCATAGTCATCTACAGTATTTGCGTTGCAGCTGTTGTCCGCACTATTTACGGTAGCTATATTATCTGAATTGCCTGCATTGTCTGAAATACCGGAATTGTTCAGATTGTTTACATTATATACATTATTTCTATTATTTTTATTTTGTGAGGTTCCTTTTACGGCAGGCTTTGTGCTGCTGTTATCTAAGTCAATATCGATAAATTCTAAATCCTTGTTCATTGTCAATCCTTTAAAATTATTTTTATGTTAAGTATAAGACAAAATTGTGTATTAAACAAGGCAATATATTTGAAAAATATTAAAAAAATATAAAATTATTAGCAGTCGTGACAAATGAGTGCTAAAAAGTGTTGACATTTACAAAAACAGGTATTACTATATAGCTGTTGCAGCTTGAGAGTGCTAAAATAAGGTGCAGCTATATAAAATTGTGAAATAAAAAATGATGAATTCAGTATACGGAGGTTATGATAATGGCTAATACACATGGTAGTTTATCAATTAACAGTGACAATATTTTTCCTATAATCAAGAAGTGGTTATATTCAGACCATGATATTTTCTACAGAGAGCTTATCTCCAATGGCTGTGATGCAATAACGAAGCTTAAGAAGCTTGAACTCATGGGCGAGTACAGTGCACCGGAGGACAACAAGTATCAGGTTAAGGTTATTGTAAGTGCTAAGGATAAGACAATCAAGTTTATCGACAATGGTCTTGGTATGACTGCAGACGAGGTCAATGAGTACATCTGCCAGATAGCTTTCTCAGGAGCTGAGGCATTCCTTGAGAAGTACAAGGACAAGGCTAACGAGGATCAGATTATCGGACATTTCGGACTTGGTTTCTATTCGGCATTCATGGTTGCTGACCGTGTCACAATAGACACACTCTCATATCAGGAGGGAGCTAAGCCGGTTCACTGGGAGTGCGATGGCGGTACAGAGTATGATATGGAAGAGGGTAATAAGACAACAAGAGGTACTGAGATTACTCTCTATCTGTCTGAGGAGTGCAATGAGTTCGCCAATGAGTACCGTGCAAAGGAAGTTATAGAGAAGTATTGTTCCTTCATGCCTGTTGAGATATATGTTGAGAATGCGGACGCAGGTGAGCAGTACCAGACAATCAACGAGGATGAGCTTCTTGACACAGATAAGGTTGTGGAGACAATCGTTGAGGAAGCTAAGACGGAGGAGATTGAGAAGGAGGATGGAACAAAGGAGACAGTTGAGACAGTTCCGGCTTCTAAGAAGCTTAAGATTGTAAAGAGACCGGTTCCTATAAATGATACAACACCTCTTTGGACAAAGCATCCTAATGACTGCACAGAGGAGCAGTATAAGGAGTTTTACCGCAAGGTATTTAAGGACTACAAGGAGCCGCTTTTCTGGATTCACCTTAACATGGACTATCCGTTTAACTTAAAGGGTATCTTATATTTCCCTAAGTTAAATACTGAGTATGATACAATAGAGGGAACAATAAAGCTTTATAACAATCAGGTGTTCATTGCTGATAACATTAAGGAGGTTATTCCTGAGTTCCTTATGCTCTTAAAGGGTGTTATCGACTGTCCTGATCTTCCTCTTAATGTATCGAGAAGTGCACTTCAGAATGATGGTTTTGTAAAAAAGATTTCCGACTATATCACCAAGAAGGTTGCCGACAAGCTCACCGGTATGTACAAGACTGAGAAGGAGAGCTATGAGAAGTACTGGGATGACATCAATCCGTTCATCAAGTACGGCTGCTTAAAGGATGACAAGTTCTATGATAAGATGAAGGATTATATCCTCTTTAAGAACCTTGATGGCAAGTATCTCACACTTCCTGAGTGCCTTGAGGAGAACAAGGAGAAGCATGAGAACACTGTATTCTATGTAAAGAATGAGACAGAGCAGGGTCAGTATATAAAGATGTTTAAGGAAGCAGGCTTAGACGCTGTTATCCTCACACACAACATTGATTCGGCATTCATCAATCATATTGAGCAGAAGAATGAGGGTGTCAAGTTCTTAAGTATTGATTCCGACCTTACAGAGACCTTTAAGGAGGAGCAGACAGAGGATGAGGCTAAGGCGCTCAAGGATAGAGAGGACAAGCTCTCAGAAGTATTTAAGAAGGCTCTTGGCAACGATAAGCTCGCTGTCAAGCTTGAGAAGCTGAAGAATGAGTCGATTGCTTCAATGATTACCGTGTCCGAGGATTCAAAGCGTATGCAGGATATGATGAAGATGTACGGTATGTATGGCATGGATCCTTCAATGTTCGGACAGGAGGGACAGACACTTGTCCTCAATGCAAAGCACCCACTTGTACAGTATGTTGAGGCTAATCCGGAGGGAGAGAACACAGCACTCTTCTGTGAGCAGTTATATGATCTTGCAGAGCTTGCACACGCACCTCTTAAGCCGGAGCGCATGAGTGCATTTATCGAGAGAAGCAACAAGCTCATGGAGATTATTGCGAAGTAATAGTTATAAGGTTCAAGCTGTAAATTGCGTTATATCATAGATTGACATTATAAAAAAGATGTACTATCATCTGGTTGGTTGATAGTACATCTTTTTTAGTAATAGGACAAGGAAGAAAGGACTTATGAAAAAAGAAAATTTTGATGTTGATAATTTTAACGCAGACAGGATAAGTTCTTATTTTAAGGCTGAGTGGGGAGTTCTTACAGCGGTGACGGTGTCGGGACTTGTGTACAATCTGGGACTTCTTGCGGGTCCGTGGTTTGAGGGTCTTATGACAGGCTGTCTTGTGGACATTCTTGGCGGGAGGAAGGGCTTTAATGACATGCTCATCCTTGTGCTTGTCTATGTGGTTGTCACAGGAATAGTGCAGGGCTCAAGGTATATTAAGCGTTTTTATGTGAGACGTTTTGCGAACAATGTCAACAGAAGGATGAAGCAGGTGCTGTATGGAAGTCTTGTGAGAAAGAGCAGGCAGGAGATAGATGAGGAGGGTGTTGGAAATGTCATGACCAAGGCAATCCTTGATGTAGATGACTGCGCGGAAGGTATGAGAAAGTTCACAACAGAGATTTTTGATACCGGAGTTGCGATGGCAGCCTATATGGGTATGCTTTTGTGGTATGACTGGAGACTGGCAATCATAAGTCTTGTGTTCCCTCCGATTTCTTATGTTGTCGCAGAGAAGATGAAGGTTGTGGTTCAGCGTACAGGAGCAGCTTACAAGAAGCAGTCGGGAATACTGAGCGATGCGACGCTTGACAGGGCTTCAAATGCCATAACCTACCGAGTGTTTGGCTGTGAGGAGGAGAGAAGAAGCGATTATGAGAGCAGGCTGTCGGCGTATGAGAAGGCGGCGGTGAAGGCAAATATATGGAACACGATGATGACTCCGCTATACAGGGTTATTTCTATGATAGGAGTTATCTTTATCCTGTATTTTGGCGGAAAAAATGTTCTAGGCACAGGCTGGAAGCTATGGAATATCGCGGCATTCACCACATTTTTGTCATGCTTTACCAAGCTGTCGGTGAAGTCATCAAAGGCGGCTAAGCTTTTTAACGCCGTTCATAAGGCACAGGTATCATGGAAGAGAATCAAGCCGCTTATGAAGCGTGAAGAGGAAAATGCGGAGAGCAAAGCCGGTGCCGGAAATGTGATACAGGCGGATAAAGCAGCTGTTAAGGAGCTTGAGGTGAATAAGCTTGGCTTCAGATATCCGAATATGGCGGACGATGAAAAGATATTTGAAAAGATATCCTTCAAGGCACAGACTGGACAGATGATAGGTATAACAGGACCTGTGGCATGCGGCAAATCGACCTTTGGAAAGGTATTTTTATGTGAGTACCCTTATGATGGCAGCATTAAGCTTGACGGCAGGGAGCTTTCGCAGCTTACTGATGTGGAGCGCGCGGGCATGATAGGCTATCTTGGGCATGACACGGAGCTGTTTGCGGATACGATAAAGAACAATATACTTCTTGGCGATGACAGTGACGAGAAGGAGCTTCTTGGGAAGGTGTGCTTCGATGGTGAGGTGGCAGCAATGGAAGCCGGGGTGAACACAATGGTTGGAACAGGTGGTGTAAGGCTGTCCGGCGGCCAGGCACAGAGACTGGCACTTGCAAGAACTATATGTCACGAAAGACCGGTCATGATTTTAGATGACCCATTCTCAGCACTTGACAAGAACACGGAAAAACAGGTTTATGATAATCTGAGGAGTATGTCCGGGAATAAAATAGTATTTCTTATTTCACACAGACTGTGTATGTTTCCGGAGCTGGATAAGATTATATGGCTTGAGAACGGCAGAGCGGAGGTAGGCACGCATGAAGAGCTTATGCACAGAGTGCCTGAATATGCGAAGCTTTATAATGACCAGAAGGGAGGCGGTATGGATGAAGTCTGGTGAAAATGACAGAAAAAAGGGCGGACATGTTGGAAGCATTATTTTACATACAGTAACAGGCTATGGTTTTCTTTCCGCAGGCATTCTAATTGCGGTTGTGGGCGCGGTAGTGCTGGCGCTGATTCCACCGCTTGTACTTGGAGATATAGTCGATACATTGACAACAGGAAGCACACTTCCGCTTAGGATGGTTGTTTTTTATTTTATTATGCTTGCGATGACAGGTATTATGGAGTCGGCAAGGGAGGGACTTCTCACCGTATTTGGACAGAAGATAACACATGCTGTGCGAAGCAGCCTCATGGAAAAGCTTATAAAGCTGTCGGCGGATGAGCTCAACAGGCAGAAACCGGGAAATCTTGTGTCAAGGTTCGTCGGTGATGTCGATACAGTTGAGAATCTGTTCACATCGGGAATCATAAGCATGTTCGCCGACGCATGCAGGATAATCAGTATTATTGTGGTTATATGGGTTAAAAATACAGGGCTTGCGATTGTGCTTTTGTTGTTGCTGCCTGTGTTGTTTCTGTTTACCGGATATGTGCAGAAGAACATGCTTGCCTCACAGCTTGAAAACAGAAGGGCAGTCGGCAGGGCTTCCGGTCATGTACCTGAGACGCTCCATAATATAAGGACAATCCACTGCCTTAAGAAAGAACGGTATATGGAGGAAAAGTATGACACATATATCGGGCAGAGCTATAGTGCGATGGAAAAAACTAACTTTTATGATGCGATATATTCACCCATAATACTGATACTAAATGCTGTGGTTGTGGCTGTTGTAATGCTTCTGTCTGCGTCCGGGAATACGGGTGTGCTTGCGTTCTTCGGAATGTCAGCAGGTACAGCAGTTGCTGTAATCAACTATATATCAGAGATTTTCTCACCTGTGGAGAGCCTTGGAATGGAAATACAGACAATCCAGTCCGCATTCGCCGGCATAAAGAGGATAAATGAGTTCCTGGAGCTTCCTGAGAAGAACAAGTACGATGGTACTAAGAGCAGGCTTGCGGAGCGTGTTGACGGCGAAGATAAAGAAGGTAAAAATAAAGAAGAAAATATTTCCGGAAACAGCATTGAAAATCAGGAGGAATCGAATGGACAACCGGTGGTTGAACTTAAGAATGTCACATTTGGTTATGATGAGCATGTGGTTCTCGACAATGTGAGCTTTGCAATAAGAAAGGGAGAGCAGGCCACACTTTCAGGAAGAACAGGTGCGGGAAAAAGTACAATATTCAAGCTTCTGCTTGGCTTATACGAGCCACAGAGCGGAAGCGTGCTCATCAATGGAATGCCAGCGTCAACTATTGAGGATTCCCGGAGAAGAAGACTGTTCGGCTATGTTGAACAGTCATTCCACATGGTTCCGGGGACGGTAAAAGAGCAGATAACGCTGTTTGACAAGTCGATTACGGACGATGCCGTAAAAGCTGCTGCAAGGCTGGCGGGGCTGGATGATACGATAATGAAGCTTGGGAACGGATATTATACAGTGTGCACTCCTGGATTATTCTCGCAGGGACAGTGGCAGCTTCTTTCAATTGCAAGAGCCGCGGCGGCAGAGCCGGAGCTCCTACTGCTTGATGAGATAACGGCTAATCTCGATGCCGAGACGGAGAAGACGGTTTTACAGGCACTGAAAAATGTGTCAAAGGACAGAACAGTGCTCTCAATCTCACATAGAACGATGGCTGAAACAGGACGTATTATTTCTATACAATGATGTTGGGGTCAAAATATGCCAACTTAATTTACGAGT
>ULXW01002760.1_pt1 | contig 20037 bp, 13 predicted proteins | sample 1961661 | NCBI WGS metagenome assembly ULXW01 (sample SAMEA4835849, study PRJEB28245) | human gut metagenome | biome: gut microbiome; material: fecal sample | place: Denmark | collected 2008 | reverse complement strand
CTATCGGCTGTGGTTTATGTACCGGACAGTATCGGGCTATTCCTCCCCAAGAGATGACCAGTGCGGCGAGCGGAACCCATATATAACGGGGATTATAGGCGAGCCATATAAAAAAGAACGCTATGCAGGCAAACAGATTCAGCGGAAATAAGAGTTCGACCAGTATGCCTATGCGGGAGGGAAAGTATGCCGAGTAGGAGCCGATGACGAGCAAAAGCCCCCATAGCAGATTGAGCAGCAATAATATGACTTTGACGACATGTTTCATTACCACGTTATTTTTTCCCGGCTTCGAACAGTCTTTTCTTTTCTTCGGCAGAGAGCGAGGTATACCCCGATTTTTTTATTTTGTCGAGAATCGAATCGATTTCGTCGTTTTCTTTCTTTTTGCGGGCTCGGTATTCCATATCGGTCTCGGGCCGGGAAGAGGATCGGTTCGAAGGTCGTGACACTTTGATTTTCGGGCGGGGTTTGAATCCCGTTACGATTTTGTCGATGAGTTTGTTGACAGGCGCCGTCAAATCTTTCCCTTTTTCCCATCGCACAATAAACCAGTAACCGAGAAGGGCTCCTCCGAGGTGAGCGATGTGCCCTCCTCCGTTGGCCGATGTGACACTCAACAAGTCAATGACGATAGTAACCAGTGCGATGTATTTCAAAGATATAGCTCCGAGAAAAAGCAGGTTGACTTTGTAGTCGGGCATTCGGAATGCCGTGGCTACGACAATGGCGATTATCGAGGCAGAGGCTCCGCACATCAATCCTTCTTTGCCATCGAAATAGGGAAACAAATTGTACGAAAGCAGATATAATAAACCACCGGCTATACCTCCTAAAAGATATAGCCCTACCATTTGTTTTTCACTGAACGACATGAGAAATATTTGCCCGAACCAATATAGCCAAAGCATGTTGAACAGAATGTGCCATACATCGTAATGGACGAACATGTATGTGAGCAGAGTCCACGGATGGGTGATGAACTCATAGGGTATCGATGGCATTTCGATGAAGGGCAGTATGACATATCCGTCGATATTGAACAGCATCAAAACGACCCATGTGAGTCTCAGTAGCAGAAAGATCGCTACGTTGATATAGATGAGTTTCAGCAATACGGAGCCTTGCCGGAATTGCTGTTTCAGTTTGTCAATAATAGAATCCGCCACCGCCTATTCCTTTCTTTTTCCAATAACGAATCAAGAAGAAGCCGAAGAGCATGCCGCCTAAATGTGCAAAGTGAGCCACGCTGCTCATGCTTCCGCTGACACCGAAGAATAATTCGAGTAACCCGTAAAAGATGACAAAGTATTTTGCCTTGATGGGAATGGGTATGAATATGATGAACAATGGAGCATTCGGAAATAACATGCCGAAAGCCAATAAAATACCGAATGCTGCGCCAGAAGCTCCTACGGTTATAAAGTTGTTGAGTAGTTGGGACGTTTGTTCCCAACCGTACAATGCTACGGTTTCCGATATGGCTGAACGTAGTTCGAAGTACCATGCCGCTTCTTGCACCAATGCCGCTCCCATTCCTGTGGTAATGTAGTAGAATAGAAAACGTTTCCCTCTCCATACGGCTTCGAGAGTTCTACCGAACATGAAAACGGAGAACATATTGAAGAAAATATGTTCTATTCCGCTGGTGTCGTGTAAAAACATGTAGGTAATCAACTGCACGACATTGAAATCGTCGGCTGCAAAATAGTGTAACCCCAGCCAATAGTTCAAATTTATTCCGGCAATTTTAGGTAGAGTTAAAGCTGCCAGCCACACGATGAAGTTAACGATAATCAAGTTGAGTGTCACCGGTGGTATAGATCCCAAAAATGATCTGTTTTGCATATATCAAATGTACTTTTCTTACGAAGTGTAAACCATTCATTCCAAGCAGGGTAAATGTATTATACTCTGATTGTGCGGACAAAAGTAATGATTTTTCGAGTATTTAGTCAAATATAGCTTGCTTATATTATAAAATCGAGGCTTTTATTATATTTTTTTACTTTATTGTTTGCAGTATTTCATTTTAATCTTTACATTTGCGGTGCTGCTCTTCATGGAGAATTATTTACTTAACTTTAAATTATACGCGTTATGAACAAAACTGAACTTATCAATGCCATGGCAGAAAAAGCCGGTTTGAGCAAAGTTGATGCTAAAAAAGCATTGGATGCTTTCGTAGAAGCTGTTTCTGAATCTCTTGTTAAGGGTGACAAAGTGGCCCTTATCGGTTTCGGAACTTTCGGTGTTACTGAAAAAGCAGCTCGTACGGGTATCAACCCTGCAACCAAACAAAAAATCACTATCGCTGCTAAGAAAGTGGTTAAATTCAAAGCCGGTGCAGAATTGGCAGACAAAGTAAAATAAGCATTTATTTTATTATGGCATAGAAAAGGAAAGGCTGGGAAGGTCTCTCCTTTTTTTATTTATATGCCTCGACAGTCGTTTATAGCTCGGTCGATAGGTAGGGGGAATGGATCTGTCGATAATTGATGGGTATATCGATTCCGTAGGAAATCAGAGGGTATTGTCCTTTTATACCTCTACTCCCTCCATCAAAAATTATATAATCTTTTCAACCCCCTTGCCCTGCGGGTACTTCCCATCTATTTCCTTACAGAAACACCCCGCAATACTACGGGACACGGCAGGGGGAGAGGTTATATAAATATTCCATTTTTTCTAACACTAATCAAAAATCTCTAAGATATTATTCTTAACCCCTCTCATCGTCGCTATCGCTCCTCTGTTTCTCCCCTATATTTTGCTGTGCAAAACACAGGGGAGAAGTGTGAATACCTTCGATAACGGGAACAGAGTGATGCATCTCCCTCTCCTCCTTGCCGTGCCCCGTAGCATTATGGGGTGTTTCCGAATAAACATAGGGGGAGTGTCCAGAGAACGAAGGGGTTAATACAAACAAAAACTTTACTCTCAAATATCCCGCTTTTATCGGGTGGTGAAGGCACAAGGAAATAGGGGGGAAGTACCCTCAGGGTGAAGGGGTTAAACTCCACAATCAAAGATTATGTAATCTTTTCGACCTTTTTCTGAAAAGACTGGAATGAGATTGTCTGCGAAGATTGCATCGCTAAAATCCATGTCTATCCCACGGATTTTTTACTGAATCTTAGAAGCTGTTTTAAATTTATTCCGAGACAGATTGAGCCCTATGTTGAAGCAGATTGGAGTCCGAGATATGCAGTCAATAGTGGGCTATTGACAAAAATCAAGGGATTCAAGATGCGAGACAGGGGCTCAATATGGCCGGAACATACCTGCTTGCAATGATAATATTATTTCTCAATAAATTTAAAACAACTTCTTAATTATCAAAGGTCTATTTTCTTTTTGCGGTTACGGTGAGTCCACCGTTTTTTATAAGTGATAAGCTGTCTGAAAATTTTTTCGAGTCCTAATATCTCGGAGTGGTTGAGCATGTCGTGAGACAGCGGTTCCATGAAAGAGACGGGTGTCGGTTCTGCTGTGCCGAATTGTTCGGGATAGAGGACTATTAGATTGTTGTTGGCGAAATATTTGGAGAGGAAAGAAGGAATATTGTCGGCCTCGGAATTAAACGAAACCGATGTGGGGCGCGCACTGACAACGATAAATAGGTCGTCGTCAAGTACAACATTAGCAAGAAGCAGAATATCGTCCCAGCTTTCCAAAATTTCAAATTCGTTTCTGATGTTGTATCTTCCGGCTCGTAACCGGGCTTTCAAATAGGGAATGGTTTCGGCATAAGCATAGAATATAGCACGGCAACCTATTTGTTTCGCCATGTTCGCCACTCGGTCTATCCATCGGGCGAATCCTGTTTCGTATTCGGCCTTGCGGGGAACGGCTATGACGATACGGGTAACCGTGTTTATGGGATTGACACATTTCGAAATGAGTATCATTTTATTCGTGCTTTTCAAGAGCGATTCTATTTTTGCGCCGAAAAACGTGTCAACGATATTTGCTTTGTGATGTAATCCGAGTACGACCTCCGTTATATTTTTTTCTTTCATGGTGTGGATAATCCCGCTGGTTATGTTCATGTCGTATCGGGCAATCGGGATTAATTTCGTATCGGCGGAAGATGCTACTTTCCCCGCATATTCGAGAACGGCTTGTGAGAGGAAGTTGCTTTTTTTATCGTCGTCGGTTACATGCAAAGCGTAAAGTGCAGATTTCTTTTGCGGAGATTTTAACAAGAGGGCCAGATTGATCAGGTTCTCGATTGTGTCGGGATTAGCCACAGGAATTAATATCTGCTCGTTCTGTATGGGTGACTTGTAACTGGCGGGTTCGTTATTTTGTATTTCGATAACTATGCGCCGGGCGGCCTTTTCGGTAACCAATGTACTGATAATGCAGGTCACTAAAATCATGACGATAGTGCCGTTGAGTATTTCTTCGTTGAAAAGTCCTATGTCGTGACCGATGATGACGGCCGCGAGCGTGGCGGCGGCCTGAGCGTTGCTCAGTCCGAAGATGAGTTGCCGGTCGGATTTCGTCATGTGGCAGGTTTTTTGAGTGAGCCATGCTGCCAACCATTTGCAGATGGTTGCCACTACCGACATGTTTACGGCGACGATGATCGTTTCGGTGCTTTTGAAAATTACTCTCAAATCGATGAGCATGCCTACACCTATGAGAAAATAGGGTATGAACAGGGCGTTGCCTACAAATTCGAGGCGGTTCATCAAGGGGGAAACGTTGGGGATAAAACGGTTCAGAACAATGCCTGCGAAAAATGCTCCCAAGATGGCTTCCAGCCCGATAACTTGCGCCATATAAGATGCCAGGAAAACAAGGGCCAAGATAAATATGAATTGCGTGACATTATCATTGTAGGTCTTGAAAAACCATCGGGTGAGCCGGGGATAAATGTATAGTATGGCTATGCTGTAAATCGTTATGTTCACCGATAGTCTGAGCCAGAAAAATTCGGTCAAGTCGCCTCGTACCATACCAGAAATTACAGCTAAAATAATCAAGGCTCCCAAGACTGTGAAAATGGTTCCGGCGATAGTGATAGGGACGGCTCGGCTACGGGATATTCCATATCTGCTGATAATGGGGTAGGCTATCAGCGTATGCGAGGCGTACATGCTTGCCAACAGTATGGAAGTCATTAGGTTGAGATGGAGGGTGTAGTAACTGATCGCGGTTCCTAAAATCATGGGTATGAGAAACGTGTATAGCCCGAATATGATCCCGTCTTTTTTGCTTTTCTTGAAATCATACATGTCGATTTCGAGTCCTGCCAAAAACATGAGGTAAAGGATTCCTACGTTTCCGAAAATTTCAAAACTACTGTCGCGAGCCAATAGATTCAGACCGTTGGGGCCGATGATTACACCTGATATGATCAGACCGATGATGTGGGGAACACGTATGCGGTTGAGTAATATCGGGGCAAACAAAATAATGACCAGCACGATGAAAAATATCAGCACCGGATTTTCGATAGGTAGAGTCGCGATACCGCTCATAACCCCTGTAATTTAAATGCGAAACTTATAAATGGTGACAAAAATAGAGTGACCCGAGTACGAAAGCAAATTGATTTGTTTCTGCCAAAGTGGAATCTATTTTCGCTTTGTGGCAAAATTAATGATAAAAGTTATTTCTTGCAAGGATTTTCGACCTTCTGTTCAAAATGTGTTACTGATGGCTAAAATACAGCGAGAATGATATAATAATGAGCGTTTTGTTATAGAATTTCATAAATAATTGTATATTTGCGCCAATTTTTAGTATTCTGGAATAATAAGGATTCCTAAGTAGTAATTATAAAAGAAAGAAAATGAAAGTCGCTATTGTGGGCGCCAGTGGCGCTGTCGGACAAGAGTTCCTAAAAGTTTTGGACGAGCGGAATTTCCCGATTGACGAGCTGTTGTTGTTCGGGTCCTCTCGCAGTGCGGGTCGTGAGTACACCTTCCGAGGTAAACAAATTACGGTCAAGGAATTGAAACACAATGACGATTTCAAAGGTGTGGATATAGCTTTCACATCGGCAGGTGCAGGAATTTCTAAGGAATTTGCCGAAACGATTACCCGATACGGTGCTATCATGATCGATAATTCGAGTGCATTCCGCATGGACAAAGATGTTCCTTTGGTTGTTCCAGAAGTGAACGGCGACGATGCATTCGTGCGTCCTCGTGGGATTATCGCAAATCCTAATTGTACTACCATACAAATGGTGGTTGCCCTGAATGCCATAGAGTCACTTTCTCATATCAAGAGAGTGCATGTCGCAACTTATCAGGCGGCGAGCGGAGCCGGTGCATCGGCGATGGCCGAGTTGAGAAAACAATATGAACAGATCGTTGCGGGTGAAACTCCTACGGTAGAGAAATTTTTCTTTCAGTTGGCCTATAATCTGATTCCTCAGGTCGATGTTTTCACCGACAATTTATACACGAAGGAGGAAATGAAAATGTTTCACGAAACCCGTAAGATTATGCATTCCGATATAGCCGTGAGCGCTACTTGCGTGCGAGTGCCGGTGATGAGGGCTCATTCGGAGGCTATCTGGATAGAAACAGAACGACCTGTTTCTGTGTCGGAAGCTCGTGAAGCATTCGCTCATGCGAAAGGTGTAGTCTTGGAAGATGATCCGGAGAACAGGGTGTATCCCATGCCATTGAATAAGGCAGGTAACGATCCTGTGTATGTGGGGCGTGTCCGGTCTGATATTTCTAATCCGAATGGCTTGTCTTTCTGGACTGTGAGCGATCAGATTAAGAAAGGCGCCGCCTTGAATGCCGTTCAGATCGCCGAGTATTTATTGGAGCATTCGAAGTAACAAAGTAGAGAATAGAGACTTCCGTGAGTTTTCGGTTATGGGCTCTATTCGTACGTACTATTTTTTGTTTGTGAACGTGGTTTGTGTTTCGGTATAAAACGGAGCAAACTTATTTCTACTTTCGTTTACTATTGTGATTGGTATATAATGAAGAAGGCTGTATAATTTATACAGCCTTCTTCATTTCTGTTTTTTATCGATTAATCGTTCTTGTAGTCTGTGGTGTGGCTTTCTTTCCCAAGATAGAAAAGTTTTGCTTTGACAACTGTGGCACTGCAATCGACAGGAGCTTCCCAAAGCGTGGAGGTTGCGGTCGGTTCGCTTCCGTCGGTGGTGTATCTTATTTCAGCCTGCGGAATGGGAGAGTTGGCATATAGTTTTCCTTCGACAATTTTAATTCCGGGCTGTGCCACGCGGAAATTAAAACCGTCGGCAGCCAGACGGGGCAGTTCGATTTCGGCTATCTTGGCGTTGTAAATGGCCCGAGCCTTTTCATATAGAGCCTGTTTATCGTCGTTCGGGACAGGGGACCACTCGGGATAGGCATTCCAGCCGCGTTCTACCAGACCGAAAATTTTGGGGAATACATAGTATTGTACCATATCGAAACTGCCGATGGTCTCGGAGAAAAGTTGCGCCTGTACGCCTTTGATGCGTGGACGCGATTGTTCTGTGAGCTGTATCTTCCCTTTTCCGGCTGTTTTGAGATTGTTCTTTTCTCCTGCCGTATTTTCTCTTGCCGAGCAGTAAATGTTGTAGGGTAATATGTTGAACGATGTAAACTCATTGACGTAACCTCCCCATGTGAGTCCCGGTTCGTCTTTGTGCGGATTATAGGCCAAATCGATGTAAAGGTTGTTGACATTGCAAAGTATTACGTCGTATCCTTCGTTGGCTACGGTGTAAGGAACAACATCGCGTTTGCCGATCGTGCTCCAACAATATACACCGGCGAAGCGGGGAGCTATGCGGGCGTTCATTTCGGGAGAGTGGTGTAGAGCGACTTCTTGCCAGCCCGAAGTTTTCACTCCTTTTTTCGACAGCATTTCCGTGATGTTTTCCAAGAAGTATTCCGATAGCTCGTGGGTATCTTTCATGCCTTTTTCCTCCATGAATTTGTGGCAGAGCGGGGAACCTGTCCAAGACCCTTTGGGTACTTCGTCTCCTCCGATGTGAATCGTTGCCAAAGGTACACCGGCATCTTTGTACATTTTAATGATTTCGTCGCTGACTTTATCCATGAAACGATAGACGGAGGGCAAGGCTACATTCATAATATTGTCGGTATAGGCTTGTGCCGATACATATTTCGATGTGTCGGCCGATTCGGAAAGGAGATATTCCCGGGCTTTTTCCATGTCTTCTCCTTTCAATCGGTTGAATCGAGCTTCCATCGCTTTGATAGCCGCGCGTGCATGTCCCGGCGATTCTATTTCGGGTATGACGGTGATGTGTCGTTTTGCAGCGTATTGCAGTACCTCGATGAAATCTTCTCGGGTATAATATCCGTTTGCCGTGGCTGTGGTATCGTTTGGATTCCAGCCTCCGTAATATACGGGATACAGGCGTTGGCTTTCGTCTTCGGTGAATCCTCGGCGAGACCCTATTGCAGTGAGTTCTTCCAATCCGGGGATTTCTAATCTCCAAGCCTCGTCGTCGCTAAAATGGAAATGAAGCACGTTTATTTTATAAGCGGCGAGTTGGTTTATCAGTTTAAGCAAGTCGGCTTTTTTCGTGAAATTTCGTGCGATGTCGAGCATCATACCCCGATATAACAAGTCGGGATAATCATTGATCGCTATATTTTCGAATTTAGCGGGAATAGTCTGTTTTTTGAGTAATGAGACGAGGGTTTGAGTCCCGTTGAAAATAGCGTGTGGGGTTCCGCCACTGATGGTTATGTAATTGTCTTTTACGTCGAGACGGTAGTGCTCGTCGTTTTTGGCTTGCATGTTTTGGGGGAAATGGCACAGGGCTATAACGGTCTGACCTTTGTCTGTGACGTTGTATCCCATTTCTTTTAGATTTTGAATCAGTAGTTTCGCTTCGTCGGCAAAACCATCTTCGACACTCAAAGATATATCTTTGGATATTATACTTGTGCCTTCTCTCGGAGTTACTTCTTTCAGGGAAGGCAGCATGTCGTAGGTTTGTATCTTATATGTGGTTTCGAGGGCTTGATTGTCGGCGTATACTTTTTCCCCGTCGGGATAAGATGGAGCTATTCTCCCCTGAACCGTCCATTGTTCTTTGCGATCGAACGGTGCGATAGAGAGCGGGATAGAGATTTGTGTACCATTGTTCGTGACAAAAAATGGCGATTTGGGAGTGAATAAAGTTTGAGTAAAAATACCTTGATTCAAATAGCTTATTTTAATCGAGTCGCCGGGAGCCAATGGAGTCCATGATTCTGATGGCGCTATTTTGTAATAACCGGCATTTATCATCTCTATGATTACGGGGGAATCTTCGTTTACTTTTACTTGTCTGGGAGAGAGCTGAGTGTAATATATTTCCCAATCTGATTCCAATGGTTTAGTTGAAGTGTTGGTAATCGTAAACGAGCTTTCGTAAAATCCGGGAGCTGCTCCGTTTTTTACCATTTCCCATTGCAGGGAGACCGGACTTTCCTTTGTGTTGTTGCAAGCACAAAGTGCAGTGACAGTCGATGCGATAAGTAAATGTTTCAAATGTTTCATTTTCATGGTGAGTTATTTAGTGTGAATAATCATTAGTCGTTTGTATTTACCAACCGGAAGTCGAACCTCCGCCGCCTGTGGCTCCGCCCCCGAAGCCTCCACCGAATCCGCCTCCGAAACCTCCGCCTCTACGACCACTTCCGACAACTGCGGCGGCTACGATAATGGGTATGATATACTGTTTACAGTCTGTTTTGTGACAGTGAGCGCAATGATATCTTTTTTCTCCCAATCCGGTACTGACCGTCGTAGCTCTGCGTAGAATGTGGTCGCCTTCGAAACTGTAAGCCCGGCTGTGGCAGTACGGGCATTTCTGGTATTGAGTAAATTGGTTTTCATAAGGATATACCAATGTATTCCCGCAATGGTCGCAGAGCCATACGTCGTAATCTACCGAGTTCAGCCGTTCTTCCGTGTTTTCTTGCGGTGTGAGGTATCGGTTGTCTTCTTCTTCGTCGAGCTTTCTCATTTTGTTTCCGCAAGATTCACAATTGCGAGGCTTGTTGCGAAGACGCTTCAACCGTCGTCCGAGCCCTCCGTAAAGGAGAAGTACGAAGAATGGGAACAAAAAGCTGCCGGCTAAGAGATACGGGCGAAATCCGGCCAGCCGTTTGTATCGCTCGTAGGCGTCTTTTTTTGCATAATGAGCGATGTTCCAAAGCATAGCAAATAACAAAATGTGAGATACGACGAGGGAAACCGTGAGGTATATACCGATGATTCTCTCCCAGTCGATTCCTTTTTTTACCGGTGCGGCGGCAAGTTCTTTTACGGCCTCGGGAGTTGTTAAAATTCGGGTAATGACATTCATTCCGTCGAGGATTCCTTTATCATAGTCTCCTTGTTTGAATTGTGGTATAACGTATTGCGTTTGTATGCGTTTACAAATAGCATCGGGTAATATTCCTTCTATACCATACCCTGTGCGGAATGTAATTCTGCGTTGATCGAGTATCAACAAAACCAGCAGTCCGTTGTCGTTTTGTTTTCCTATTCCCCATCGGGTAAAAAGTTCCGTGGCGAAGTCGTCTATGTCGTCGTCCCCAATGGACTGTAAGGCGACGACTGCAACTTCGGAAGTGTTGGCTTCTTGTAGGGAGAATAGCATTTGGTCGAGGGTGTTTACTGTCTCGGCCGATAAAATACCGTCTGGATTGCTTACGAAACGTCTCCCGTCATCGAGGTGCACATTGGGAACTTTATCGACCGTGTATTCAATCGCCCGTATGAGCGGGCAGACGAGTAACAATAGAGAAATTATAGCGATTTTTTTCATAATTCATATTTAGAGAGACGGCAAACTCATGCCGTTGATTTTTCGATAGAGGTCGAGAGCATAGACGTCGGTCATACCCGATATATAATCGATGACGGCCTGAACTTTACCGTACAGCGTGGTGGAATGTACTTCGTATTGTTCGGGTACTTTGTTCAGCAATAGTCTCGAATAGGCTTTGTCGGGGAATCGTACGGCATCCAGGAATTTGTCAAGCAGAACGGAAATGATGCGATTACCTGCTAACTCGATATCCAGAACATCGGACGATTTGTAAATTTTCGTCCATGCGGTGTCGGCGCAATTTTGGTAGGCCGTCCGGGGCCTTTCGGAAATGTGGTCCACCAAAGCTCCTTTGAATCTTCCCTCTAACAGCGCTTGTTCTTCCCGACAAAACAGCGTGGAGCATTCGTCTATGAGCGTGCCGATGACACATGACCGCAGATAAACGATTTGCTCGTTGAGGTCGCTCACTATTTCCAAAACTTCGTTGATGTGTTTCTTTCTGTCGTCATCGAAAAAGTCGAGGAATAGTTTCTTGACGGTTTCGGTTGTCAGGATTTTCAGTTTATGGGCATCCTCGATGTCCATAATTTGGTAGCAGATGTCGTCGGCAGCTTCGACCAAATAGACTAACGGGTGGCGATGGTATCGTTCGCCGCTGTCGCCGTCCGGCAGTAATCCCAAGTCTCGGGCGATACGCAGGAAGTCTTGTTTCTCGGAGGTGAAAAATCCCGATTTTCCTTTTTTTGTCGATTGTATGGAGGAGTAGGGATATTTGACTATCGAGGCCAATGTCGAATAGGTGAGGGCGAATCCTCCGGGTCTCCGACCTTGAAATTGATGGGTGAGCAACCGGAAAGCATTTGCATTACCTTCGAAGTGCGTAAGATCTTGCCAATGATATTCGTTTTTCAGTTCTTGTTTTATTATTTGTCCGTTTCCCTCGGAAAAATAAGTTGCGATAGCTCTTTCACCCGAATGCCCGAAAGGCGGATTTCCCAAATCGTGGGCAAGACATGCCGCCGAGGTGATGGCTCCCAAGTGGTTGAGTTTGTAACACCACGGTTCGTTTTTGTATTTTTCGCTGAGCACGGCCGACACGTTGTTTCCCAATGAGCGTCCTACGCATGATACTTCAAGGCTGTGGGTCAGTCGGTTATGGACGAAGATGCTACCCGGCAGAGGAAATACCTGTGTTTTGTTCTGTAATCGACGAAACGGGGCCGAGAAAACCAATCGGTCATAATCGCGTTGAAAATCGGTGCGAGTATGATGTCTGTCGTCATGGTATTGCTCCATGCCGAACCGTTTGGAGGTGATCAGTTTCTCCCAATGCATTTGCGTGGCTTTTTCTTGGGCTTGTGCGTTCATAAGGGTTTTATCGTCAATCTTTGCAAAAATAGTGAAAGTAGGATAAAACAAATTATTTGTTTTTCATACCGAATCTCTGCTATTTCACATTTTATGCAAATATAGTGAAAACCTCACCCGATTTACAGATATATTGAATTAAAATATAAAAAATAGGCTGCTTTTTTGATAGGATTTCGTTATTTTCGCAAATTAAAAGAATAAAAATAAGTGTTCTCTATTAAAACATGCTCAGATGAAAGTTTCCATCAAGATAGTCAATAAGTCGCATCATGCGTTACCTTCTTACAGTACTTTGTTCTCGGCCGGAATGGATATTCGCGCCAATCTGTCGGAGCCCGTTACGTTAGCTCCTATGGAGTGCCGGTTGATTCCTACCGGGCTTTTTATCGCTTTGCCCGAAGGATACGAGGCTCAGATACGTCCGCGTAGCGGGTTAGCGTTGAAGCATGGTATCACGATACCGAATTCTCCGGGAACGATCGATGCCGATTATCGGGGAGAGGTAGGTATCATCGTGTTGAACGCTTCGGACAAGCCGTTTACCATCGAAGACGGCGAGCGTATTTGCCAAATGGTGGTGAAAGAGTATTGTCGGGTAGAGTGGAATGAAGTGGATAGCTTGGACGAGACCGAGCGGGGAGCCGGCGGATTCGGTCATACAGGTGTGAAATAGCAACCTCCGAGAAATGATGATGGAGATGGGAATACGGAAATATGGGTTTACAAGAGGATTGACGTGCTTAATATTTGTTTTTATTTTGTGCGGCTGTGCCTCGACCAAAGGTATTGCGGATAAGTCGGGAGAGCTTTCTTCGGAGGATCGCCGGAAATTTGACTATTTCTATTTGGAGGCCGAGCGATTGAAAGCTATCGGAGAAAACGATGCCGCATTCGATTTGATGAGTCGGGCGGCCGATTTGGATACGACTAGTGCCGCCGCGCGCTTTTTCTTGGCTCCATATTATCTGAGAATGGGGTTTTACGAGCAGGCGAGGAAAGACTTGCGATATGCCGCTGAAAAATATCCCGATAATTATTGGTATAACGTAGTGTATGCCAATTTCTCACAGCAGAGCAACCATCACGACGAGGCCATACGGATATGGACGCGGTTGCTGGAACAGAATCCCGATAAGCCCGAAATAAATTCGGCTTTGGCAGAAGCTTATACGGCCAAAGGCGATATGAAGCAGGCTGTCGCCTGTTATGATCGAATGGAGTCATCGATGGGTATGATGGAGCCGATTACGATAGAGAAGTTGAAACTTTATGAGTATATGGGCGATAAGGAGGCTATGGTGGCCGAGGCGGAGAAGTTGCAACGGACTTTTCCCCGAAATACCGATTATATGAGACTGTTGGGCGATATTTATTTGGAGGCCGGAAACGATTCGGCGGCTCTGTCGATCTATAATAAAGCTTTGGACCTTGAACCCGAAAACGGATATATCTATTTGTCGAGAGCCGGATACTATGAGAAACGAGGCGATACGATTGCTTATAACAACGAAATACGCAATGCTCTGATGAACCGACGTATCGATGTCGATACCAAACTAAGTATTTTCAGTACGTATATCGTCGGCCTCATGAAGAAAAAACAAGAGTTGAACCGGGTCGATTCCTTATTTGCCGAGATGTTGGAACAGTACCCTCAGGAGGAACCTGTTCATCGTCTGTTCGGTATGTATCTGTCAAGTCGTAAAGATTTTTCCCGAGCCGAGGAACAGTATGCGATTGCTGCCGATTTGGCTCCTACCAATCCGGAAAACTGGTTGCAACTGATAGGGCTGTATCTTTATCAAGAGAAATACGCCGAGGTGATACGAGTGGGAAAGAGGGCTATACAATATGTTCCCGACCAAAAGGATATATATATGTATGTGGCGGTAGCCAGCGCACAGACTAAAAGTTATGACGAGGCCCTCTCGATGTTGGAAACAGGCTTGAATTATGTAGAGGAGAACGATGCGGGTACGAAGTCGTTTTTTTACGGGCAGATGGGCGATGTGTACCATTCGGCGGGAGATAAGGAGAAGTCGTATGAAATGTATGAGAAAGCCTTGTCTTACAATGCATCGAATATTCCGGTGTTGAATAATTACAGCTATTTTCTCGCTATGGAGGGGCAGGATTTGGATAAAGCCGAGCGAATGAGTGCACAGACCGTTAAGGCCGAGCCGGATAATGCTACCTATCTGGATACGTATGCTTGGATATTTTTCAAGCAGGGCAATTATTCTTTGGCACGGATTTATTTACAAAATGCGTTAGATAAGACGAAAGAGCCGAGTGCGGAGTTGTTCGAGCATTACGGCGATATTTTGTTTATGCTGGGCGAAGTCGATGAGGCTGTGACCTACTGGCAGAAGGCTCTCGAAGCAGGTAGCGAATCGGCCGAGCTGTTGCAAAAGAAAATCAAGAACAAGAAATATATCGAGAAATGAATCACATACGAATCGCGGTTTGCTCGATCGTTCTGCTGATTTTGGCAGGGTGTAAGGGTGGGAAGGAATTGATTTCAGAGCGTCCTGTTTCACAAGAGGTGCGGAATAATTTCGAGTCGTTAAAGGCCTCCTATCCCGATTGGAATACGTTTTCTGCCAAAGGTTCCGCCGATTTATCTTTCGGAGCGAGCGGTTCTTTGAGCGCATCTACTCAACTGCGTATGGTCCGGGGCGAAGTGTTGCAAATCTCGGTGAGAATCATTTTGGGCATAGAAGTTGCTCGGTTATATATGACACCCGACAGTTTGTTTCTGGTGAATAAGATGCAGAAACAGTATGTAGCGGCATCGTTGCAGGAGATAGGGGAGAGGCTGTCCAGTCCCGTTTCGTTGCAGACCGTTCAAGATGCTTTGTTGGGACGCATATTTTTATTGAATAGCGCGAACAATGCATATGGTATAGATGATTTCGAGGTGATGGAATCCGGTTCCTCCCGTTGGTCGCTTTCTCCGAAACGGCAGGACGAGAGATTTAGTTACCGATTCGATTTGGACGAAATAAAACTGCTTTCTACCCAAATGGGTTCGACGAGTGGACTCAAAGAGATTGTTTGCCATTATACCGATTTTATTAAACAGGGACAGAGTGAGAATTTTCCTACGAAGATGAAAATCGCTTTGACGGGGTTGAGTGTCCCGGTTTCGTTGAATTTGAGATATGATTCCTCTTCGGTTTCATGGAATGGAAAAGTCGGTGTAGAGAAACCTGCTTTATCAAAATATACGCGTGTTTCGGCTGCGCAGATGTTAAAGAAATTGTCGATATGAAAAGGTGGTTGATTATATGGTGTTTGTTGTTCGGCTTTTCGGCTGCGGTTTTTTCTCAAACTCTCGAAATGGAGGATTTGCGGAAGAACCGGGAGCGGACTTTGAAAGAGTTGAATGAGACCAATAAAAAACTGAATAAAACGTTGAAGAGTGCCAAAAATTCTTTGAACGAATTAAACAGTATTACCGCAGAAATCAGGCAGCAACGGAATCTTATCTCGAAAATCAATAGGGAAATCGCTGTAATCAATCGCAGGCAAAGGGCTGTGAAAGATACTATTTATTTGTTGCAAAAGGACTTGACGGCTAAAAAAAGGAGTTATGCCAACGCGGTGAAACGCATGGGACATCAGCGGTCGGAGTATGATGAACTTATGTTTATATTTTCTGCATCTTCATTGAGCCAGTCTTATCGTCGTGCTCGTTATCTGAAAGAGTACTCGGCATGGAGAAAGCGGCAGGCAGCCGAGATTGCGGAACGGAAACAGCAATTGGAAGTGTTGCAAAAACAACTTGCCAAAAGTGTAGCCGAAAAGAATGCGGTATTGAAGGAACGGAATGCCGAAACCGAGGTATTGAAAAAACAAGAAGGCAGTAAACGAACGTTGATTGCCGGATTGAAGAAGCAAGAGAAACAACTGAAAAGGGAGATAGACCGGAAGCGGAAACAGGCAGAGGCGTTGGATCGCAAGTTGGAACAACTGATTGCCGAGGAAGAGCGTAAGTCGTCTACCCGTGCTGACAAGACCGAGGGAAAAAATTCTACTGCACAGCAGCGGCCTACCAAAGGTTATAAGATGACCAAAGAAGAATTGGCCTTGTCGGGCAGTTTCGAGAAAAATAAAGGAAAGCTGCCGTTCCCTTTGTCGGGCAGTTATAAAATAGTCGCGCATTTCGGGCGGCAGAAGCACCCGGAGTTGCGCTATGTGCAGACCGAAAATAGCGGTATCGATATCGAGACTACGCCGGGAACAAAGGCTCGTGCTGTGTTCAACGGAGTCGTTTCCCGCATTTTCGTGACACCGGGATACAACAGTACGATTATCGTGCGTCACGGTAATTATCTGACTATCTATGCCAATTTAAGCGAGGTATATGTACGAGCCGGCGAAAAGGTTTCGACCGGACAGAATCTGGGAAAGATTTATTCCGACGCTCAGGACGGCAATCGTACGATTCTTACTTTCCAATTGTGGAAAGAACGTACGAAACTGAATCCGGAGCTATGGCTGAATTTGTAAAATAAAACAAGATTCGTATGATAGAAATACATCGGTACACTGCGGCTTATCATAGGGATTGGAATGATTTCGTATCCGAATCGTCGAACGGTACGTTTTTGTTTTTGCGGGAGTATATGGAGTATCATGCCGATCGCTTTACGGATTATTCTCTTTTGGTTTATGACGGTAATAAATTGTTGGCCTTGTTACCGGCAAACCGTTCGGGCGATGTGTTGTACTCGCATGCCGGACTGACTTACGGCGGGTTGATCATGACTACTCGGAATACGACGGCGCAGGTTCTCGAAATCATGCGGTCGATTGCCGATTTTTTGAAAAAAGAACGGTTTGTCAAATGGGTGTATAAATGTATTCCACATATCTATCATCGTTATCCTTCTGAGTCGGATTTGTATGCTTTATTTCGATTAGAGGCTCGATTGATAGGGCGCAATATATCTTCGACCGTGCAGTTGGATAAACCGCTTCGATTACGTGCCGACCGGCGCAGCCGAATGAAGAAGGCCGAGCAAGCCGGGTTGCGGGTAGTCGAGACCACCGATTTCTCTCCTTTTTGGAAAGTTTTAGATGCCAATTTGCAAGAGCGGTTTCATGTGAAACCTGTTCACTCGTTGGACGAAATCGAGTTGTTGCATAGTCGGTTCCCCGACCGGATTCGTCATTTCGTGACGATGAGGGGTGACGAGATATTGGCGGGGAGCGTCATTTATGATACGGGAATCGTGGCGCATGCGCAATATACTTCTGCTTCGGCAGAAGGGAAAGCATCGGGTGCTCTCGATTTGTTGTACGCCCGGCTTATAGGAGAGGTTTTCGCCGATAGGAAATGGTTCGATTTCGGTCAGTCGACGGAAGATATGGGGCGCTATCTGAACGAGGGGCTTATCGCTCAAAAAGAGGGATTCGGCGGGCGAGGGGTTGCTTATGATATATACGAGATAACGCTATGACCGGCGGGGAGGAGAAAAAAAATATCTATCGCACGATCGTGAAGGCTACCGGACTTTTCGGCGGTACACAGGTATTTACCATTCTCTGCTCGATTATCAAAACGAAATTGGTCGTTATATGGTTGGGAGCCGAGGGTGTGGGTATCATCGGGCTGTATAATAATACCGTCGAGATGATTTCCTCGTTGACAAGATTGGGAATCGGAACGAGTTCCGTGAGGGATTTATCCAAAGCGTTTAAATCGGGGGACGAAAGTCGGTTTGCCGAATTGGTGTCTGTCGTGCGTCGTTGGATTTGGTTCACCGGGTTGTTGGGGGCGGTCGTTATGCTGACTTTCGCTCCGTTGTTAAGCCGATATACGTTTGGTGACGATACCCATATATGGGGGTACGTTTTTTTGTCGTGTACGTTGTTGTTTACAACTCTTACCGAGGGGGAACGGGCGGTGATTCAGGCATCGGAACGTTTGCGGGTTTTGGCGAGATGCTCTGTTTTAGGGTCTTTTTTCGCTTTATTGTTCTCTTTACCCTTGTTCTATTTTTTCGGTATTTCGGGTATTGTCCCCGCCATTATCGCACATACATTTTCCATTTGGGTCGTGACTGTTTCGTTGGGTAGGAAGATGAAGGTAAAGCCAGTAAAAATGAGTTGGACCGAGACTTACCGGCAGGGAAAGAATATCGCTTCGTTGGGTGTTTATATGACGGTAAGCGGATTTGTTACGACCTTGTATTCCTATCTGTTCGTCGCATGGCTCAACGATAGAGGAGGAACCGGAGAGGTAGGTTTTTTTCAAGCGGGTTATACGTTGGTCATGCAGTATGTGGGGTTGGTTTTTACGGCTATGTCTATGGAATATTATCCCCGTTTATCGGCTGTCTGCGAGGATAAAGTATTGTTGTCGGAACATGTGACCCGGCAAGTGGAAACGTCGTTGTTGATATTAGCTCCTGTCATTTCGTTATTCCTGATTTTTCAGAACTTGATTATACATATATTATATACACCTGCGTTTTTAGCCATCAGCGGGTATATTTCGTGGGCTGTATTGGGCATGCTTTTCCGGGCATTTTCGTGGAGCGTGAGTTTTGTTCTGCTGGCGAAGGGAGCAGGCCGTATTTTTTTAATAACGGAAATCGTAGCCGATTCCTTGATGTTCGTGATGTATCTTGTCGGGTATACCCATTGGGGGTTACAAGGTGTCGGAGTGGCCTATTTGTTGGCCTATCTGTTTTCGATGACAGGGATTTACTTGGTTTGTCATCTGAAATTTGGGTTACATATTCCGGTGCGAATGTTCGTTTCTCTTTTTGTTTATAGTTCTTTATGTTATTTCGTTTGGCTGTTGTGGTCGAACGATTGTTTGGCGGGGGCTTACAGTCTGACCGCATTTATTTGTCTTTTTACCGGATTTCAGTTGAAAAAGAAGATATTCCGTAAATCGGAGTAATCAGTGCTTCTCCCAAAATTCGAGATATTGCCGGGCTACTTTTACGTGGTCGTGATATTTTTCTACGAATTGTCTACTTTCGGTCGATAGTCTCGGTAATTGATCCCGATGTATAATCAGATTTTCCAGTTGTTTGAATATATCGTTTCGGTCGGGTAACACGTTGATAATAGGCCGTAGTTTTTGCTCGCCGATAAAATTATAAAATTCGGGTTCGGCCCCGCTTACGGCTATAATGCCTCGTGCCATAGCTGCCAGCGCATTGGTGGCGGGTGTATAGGAATAGAGTTGGTCCAGAAGGATATGACAATCTACCAGTAGTTTGTTGTATTCGTCGAACGGTACGGAAACGACTTTTTGTATATGGCTTTCGCGGGGGTATTTATCATGAATTTCTCGGAGTACGTCGAGTAATATGTCGGTTCCTTTTATCGCTGTGCGGTGTTGTTGTATCCCGATGAAGAACTTAACGACCTCCGGTGTGCTTTTTATCGGGTGGAAAGGATTGATCGACAGGTCGATGGGTATGGGGATATAGGCTAATTTATCGGCATATTCGGGCTGGTATGCTGCATAATATTCATATAAACAGGCAATGATACCATTGGCTTCTTGGGCCATTTCGATGTTGGGTCGCTCGTTGGGACCGCCTATCCATGCCGCAAGCATTTTTTCTCGTTCGGGATGCGGGAGCGGTCGGTCTCCGACGAAGAAGTCGGAGTAACGAAAGGTTTTGCCGTCCAAGCATGCTTTTACATAATAGTGGTCTATGGCGAGAGCATCGAGGAATATCTTTTTGTTGTGCTTTTTCAGGTATTTAAAAATAGTCCAATTCTTTTCTGGCCGTAAATCGAAAAAGACAGGATTAGTTACTTGGACAACATCATAACCTCTCATTTGCGGGAGATGTCGTATAATATCCGCCATGTACTGTATGGAATGAAACAGGTCATAT
>ULXW01047741.1_pt1 | contig 20326 bp, 17 predicted proteins | sample 1961661 | NCBI WGS metagenome assembly ULXW01 (sample SAMEA4835849, study PRJEB28245) | human gut metagenome | biome: gut microbiome; material: fecal sample | place: Denmark | collected 2008 | reverse complement strand
CACCCACCTATGAGCAAGCTCATGTGGGTTTAGACCTTTTGCCCCTGGTATCATCATAATATAACTATACTGACTTGTAAAAGCCTTGTCAATCTGATAAAATTCATTCGCGCACTTCTTTTAACTGTTGCTGTCAGATATATTCTGGCCAACATAAAAAATGTGTAAAAATAAAGTAGAAATGAGGATAAATATGAAGAATTTTAAAAGATTAACTGCTTTAGTCCTTGCAGTGCTCATGCTTATATCAACTGTAGCATGTGGCAGTTCTGCTGCAAACGACAGTACTACACAGGCTGCTTCAACATCAGCCTTTGATGTCATGTCACAATTCAACGAGGTAAGCACAAGCTACCCTCTTACTGTTACCGACCAGGCTGGACGAACAGTGACCTTTGAAAAAGCACCTGAAAAGATTGCTTCATCTTACTATATCTCTACAAGTCTTCTCCTTGCACTTGGATTAAAGGATAAGCTTGTGGGAATCGAAGCTAAGGCTAATACACGAAACATCTATAAGCTTGCAGCTCCATCCATTGTAAGTCTCCCTAATATGGGAACAGCTAAGGAATTCAACACAGAAGCCTGTGTTGCAGCAGCACCTGATGTTGTATTCCTTCCTATGAAGTTAAAAAAAGCTGCAGATACACTTGAAGGTCTTGGTATCAAGGCTGTTGTTGTTAATCCTGAGGATGCAACGCTCCTTAAGGAATGTATAACACTTGTTGGTAAAATAACTAACACAATCGGACGCTCTGATGCACTTAACAATTCTATCGATACATTTTTAGCTGATAATAAAGCCAAGCTTGCAGGTGAGAGCACTCCTTTAGTATATCTTGCGGGCAACAGCTCTGTTCTTTCAACAGCCGGAAGCAAGATGTATCAAAACACATTACTTAGCAATGCAGGCGGAAAGAATGCAGCCTCTGAGCTTACAGATACTTACTGGGCAAATATTTCATATGAACAGCTTCTTGCCTGGAACCCTGATTACATTATAATAGCTGCCGATGCAACTTACTCAGTAGATGACGTTATAAATGATGCTAATCTTGCAGACTGCAATGCTGTTAAGAATAAAAAGGTTGTAAAACTTCCTGGTGATATAGAAGCATGGGATTCACCTGTACCAGCAAGCTTCTTAGGAAGCATATATATTGCCTCTGTTCTTCACCCAGAAAAGGTTACTAATGATTTCTATGAAGAATGTGTAACTAAATTCTATGAAAGCTTTTATGGATTCACACCTGCTAAATAAGGATGATTTATGTTCAAAAATACTTCTAATTACCGGAACAAAATTATACTTTTATCAGTCATACAGGTACTGCTTCTTCTGGCGGTACTTGTATGGTCTGTCATTACCGGACAGTATCCACTCACATTAAAGAGCTTACTGTCTGGTGATACTATGTCTATTATGGTCTTTAAAAGGCTCAGGCTTCCCCGCGCCCTTATGGGTGTTATAGGTGGTTTTGGGCTTTCAATATCAGGTTATATATATCAGCTTATATTTAAAAACCCTCTGGCTTCTCCCGATATCGTTGGCGTTTCCTCCGGTGCAAGTGCCGGTGCTGCTCTTGCAATAGTCGCAGTTTCTGCTTCTGTTCCAGTCATCTCCATATCTGCTTTTATCGGAGCTGTTACAGCACTCATAATAACTCTGCTTACGGCTTATCTTGTCCCTGGCAGAAACAGTTATACAATCGTGCTTGCCGGTATAGCTATTCATTCTGTGGCACAGACTATACTTATGTTTCTAAAGCTTGCTGCAGATCCCGAAAAACAGCTTGCTTCAATCGAATACTGGATTATGGGAAGCCTTAATGGTATTTCAAGGGACAGCCTTGCTATTCCCTTCTTCACAACACTTGCCGGATTTATTGTAATAGCTTTGTTATACCGACAGGTTCTCATTCTTTCTACAAGCGAGGAAGAAGCCGTATCACTAGGTGTAAATGTGACAAGTCTGCGTTTTATTATATTAATGCTTGCTACTCTTATCGTATCATCAATAATATGTGTTACGGGGCTTATAAGCTTTATCGGACTTATCGCACCTCATATTGCCAGACTTCTTACAAAGCGTAATGACATATTTACATACATAACAAGTGGCTTCACAGGAGCTATTTTACTGACACTTGCTGATATACTGGCAAGAAGTGTATCCCCATCAGAGCTGCCAGTCAGTATATTTACCTCACTTCTTGGTGCTCCACTGCTTATCATTCTGCTTATCAGAGCTAATAAAAAGGAGGCGTTATGATGTCCGATTTATTCAATAATACATTTTCCGCAGACGGAATATCAGTATATTACGGCAGCACCTGTGCGGTTGATAACGTAAGCTTTGACCTTATGCCTGGACAGCTTAATGCTGTTATTGGCAATAACGGCTGTGGTAAAACCTCTCTTATTAAGGCCATCATGGGACTTATAAAACACAACGGAAAATGTCAGCTTAATGAACACTTACTTGAAAACCTCTCTGTTAAAAAAAAGGCACAGCTCATAAGCTACATTCCCCAAAGAAACAATCTTACTATAAGCATGACCGTCAGGGATGTATGTCTGCTTGGCTTCAATCCTCATATGCACATACTTGGAGGCTACACCACAGATATGCTCAGGCGTGTGGATAAAGCTATTGATATGGTTGGACTTAAGGGTTTATACGAATCAGACTTCTTAGCTTTAAGCGAAGGGCAGAAGCAGTTATGTATTCTGGCACGCACCATAATAGAGGCTTCCCCACTGCTTCTTCTCGATGAACCGGATAGTGCACTTGATTTTTCTAACCGTCATCTTCTTATGCAGCACATAAGAAGTATTGTATCCGATGGCAGATGCGCCCTAATGTGTATTCACAGCCCTGAGCTTGCTTTAGAATACTGCGATAATATACTTCTTATGAAGTCTGGGACAATCCTTAGCACCATTAATACACATACAGACTCTCTTGATATTATTAATGAAAAGATGTCTCTTATATATGATAATATTAATGTCATTGAATGTACTGACATTAACCATAAAACCCACCGCGTAGTTGTGGCATTATAGACCTATACCTATACTGCGTATAAATGTCTATTCTCACCAGACACACATACGTTATAAAATCATTTAGTGAAACGAGGTGACTTATTTATTCTATGGATAATTGTTATTTAGATGCTTTGGCTGTAATTACATTTTTTAAGATGTCAGATAAAAAACATCTTTTTATTACGGGAGACCGGGGAAGTGGCAAATCATATCTGTTAAACAACATTTTAAACCAGATTGAAGAAACTATGGATATGTCTGATTTTTTCAATTATCTGCTAAGCCGCAGAACAGACACACCAGAAGTTGTTATTAAATCTAATCTTATAGATGATGGAAAAGAATATGTGATTGGCAGACCACGTACACTCACTCCTGTTTCCCCTAAAAAAGGCAACAACATGACCTCCGTAGAGGATGGCTTTATTAACTGCGCCTGTCCTGCCATTATGAAGCATCTTATGACCTCTGCTGATAGTGTATTTGTTATTGACGAGCTTGGTTATCTGGAAAGCTCCTGTATCCCTTTTCAGGAGAACATTAAAAGTCTTCTTGATAACTCACGCGTATTAGCGGTCATCAGAAAACAATCCACAGAATTTCTTGATAGTATTAAAAGCAGATCTGATGTACTTTTAATCGATATTGATAATACCTTCAGCTCTATTTCGTGCATTATTATGGCATCCGGTATGTCAAAAAGATTCGGTACCAACAAGCTTTTAGCCTCCTTCAACAACAACACTCTCTTTGAAAATGCGATAAATATAAGCCACTTTGTAAGCTTTGGTAAAACTCTTGCCGTAACCCGTCATGATGAGCTTGTACAGATATGTGAACGGGAACATATACATTGCATTAAACACAATATGCCTTACAGAAATGATATGGTACGTCTTGGTGTTTCACATATTCTAAAGGAAACTAACAGACACAAAAGCTGCTGCACCCAAGGGATATTATTTCTTCCATCAGACCAGCCGCTTATCACTAAGACAAGCCTTCAGCTGCTGTGCCTTTTATTTATTTACTACAACAGCAGTTATTTTGCTTGTAACAGCACAGATAAATCCAGCAATGCCAATAATAATTATTTCAATAATAATAATATTAATAATAATAATAAGATATGCCGGCTTGCCTTCAACGAAAACGCAGGCGCACCAGTAATATTTCCTGAGTGCTATTATAATGAGCTCCTTACACTTCCACAGGGCAAGGGTGGCGGCTTTATTGCAAAAAAACATCCTGCACAGGTTGTTTTAGTTCCTGCACAGGATGAATATGAATTATATGATATTGATACTCCTGATGACCTTATTCGTCTTTCCCGGTATCTTCGCTAATTGCTGTACCTTATTTAGTTACAGCCTTTTCCTTTATTGTTGCTGCTTCTTCTGAAACAACTTCTTTAACCGTTTCCTCAGCTTTATCCTTAGGAAGAATTATGTTAAGTAATATTGCTACAAATGCTGCTGGAACAATACCAGACTCACCAAACATAAGCTGTACTGCCTGTGGTGTATGTGCAAGGATTGCAGGGCTTACACCCATACCATAGCCTACACCAAGTGCAACCGATACAATAGAAAGCCTTCTTGCATCAAGCGGCTCCTTAGTGATAAGCTGGATACCACTTACAATAATTGATGAGAACATCATAACTGCCGCACCACCAAGTACTGACTGTGGCATGATTGATATTAATGCTCCAAGCTTAGGAATAAGACCACATAATATAAGGAATACAGCACCAGATGCAAGTGCAATTCTGTTAACAACCTTAGTCATTGCAACAAGGCCAACATTCTGGCTGAATGATGTATTAGGAAGCACACCGAAAAGTGCTGCAAGCGATGAACCTAAACCATCACACATAACTCCGCCTGAAAGTTCTTTATCTGTCGCTTCTCTTCCTACTCCACCGACCATAACACCTGATATATCTCCAACAGTTTCTACTGCTGTTACAACAAACATAACAAGCACAGGAAGTATTGCTCTTAAGTCAAACACCGGCTTAACTGGCATGAACTTAGGAATCGCAATCCACTTAGCTTCTGCAACCTTATTCCAGTTAAGTACCCATGACTTAGTATATTCAACTCCCTCAGCATTAACTGCTGTATGTGGAAGCACACAGCCCATAATAGCTGCTACAATATAACCAACTATAATTCCAATCAGTATAGATGATGAACTAAGATATCCCTTTGTCCAGTGCTTAACGAATAATATAACAATAAGCACAACAAACGCCAGAAACAGATTCTCTAATGAGCCAAAGTCTTTAGCCCCGTTTCCACCACCGAATGAATTGATACCAACAGAAATAAGTGACAGTCCAATAGAAAGCACAACAGTTCCTGTTACAACTGATGGGAAAAATCTTCTTAAAGGCTTAATAAATGCACCAAGCACAGTTTCAAAAAGACCACCTATAATGGATGCTCCCATAATTGCACCATAGGCTAATACTCCGCCTCCCATAACCTTTGTTATACTGCTGAATACTCCGATAAATCCAGAGCTTGTACCCATAATAATAGGCACCTTGCCTCCAACAGGTCCAATTGAAAACAACTGTATAAGTGTTACAATACCAGCTATAATCATAGCATTCTGTAAAAGTGCAACCTGAATAGATGCATACTCACTTCCTGCTCCAATACCACAGGCTCCTGTAATAATAAGCAACGGTGTAAGATTTCCTACAAACATTGCCATAACGTGCTGAAGTCCAAGTGGTATCGCCTGTTTTAATGAAAGCTTTCCATTAAAATCATATGCCTCCGGCATAAGTTCTTTTATTTTTTTCATATATCCTCCGGTATATTAACCATAATCTATCTGTTATTAATCTCATATGAAGAAGGTCTAGGGAAAATCATTATTCAAGTACTGATTTTCCTTAGACCTTCCTTCTGTATGACCTACGCTTATTATCTCTGCACATCAAATGAAGCATTATTCATAAGTCGCTTAATCTGGTCAACGCTTGTGATGTTAGTATCGCCGCGGATAGCGTGCTTCATTACTGAAGAAGCTACTGCGAAATTGACGATATCTTCGTGCTTCCAGTCATTCTGCATAAGAGCATAGATAAGACCAGAAGAGAATGCATCTCCACCACCAACACGGTCAACAATCTCAAAATTGAGTGTCTTGCTTTCGTAAGTCTTTCCGTCAGCATAGTAGAAAGCCTTAAGAGAGTTATTACTTCCTGAATGAACATAACGTACTGTTCTTGCAATTGCTTTCATATGGTACTGCTCATCAATAGCCTTGAATACTCTGTCCATATCCTCAAATGATGGATCCATAGTAAGGCCGTCCTTAACATCTGTACCATCTGCATTGTATACATGGATAGGCTCAATACCTATAAGTACATCTACATATGGAAGATATCTGCTGAGTACATCCCTTGCTGTTTCAAAAGACCATAATGTACTTCTGAAATTAGGATCAAAGCTTACCGTAAGTCCAAGCTTCTTAGCTGCCTTGATAGCCTTATCTATAAGACGACGGCAGTTATATGAAAGAGCTGGTGTGATGCCACTTAAATGTAACCAGTCATAATCCTTTAAGATGTTCTCAAAATCTACATCCTTATAATCATATTCAGCAAATGCTGAGCTTCCTCTATCATATATTACCTGTGAAGGTCTTACTGAAACACCTTCTTCAAGGTAATAAAGTCCCATTCTTCCGTCAGACTTGATAATGTGCTTAGTGTGTACATCATTAGCCTTAAGGTAGTTGATACAAGACTTACCAAGGTCTGTGTTAGGTAATACTGTAAAAAATGTTGAATCTACACCAAGGTTAGCGAGTGAAACTGCTACGTTGGCTTCTGCTCCACCATAGTTAACTATGAAATTGTGGGTTGTAACTATCTTCTCATAGTTAGGTGGTGACAATCTTAACATCAATTCGCCAATTGCTATGAACTTCATACGTGCCTCCATCTATCATTAAACTTTAAACCTGATATTAAGTAATATTTTATGGCAATAATCTGTACTTTTATTGCTCTATATTGTCAAAATAATACTCCATTTAATGATACTACTTATCCTATAAAATTGCAAATTGTATTTAACGCATTAACTCATAAATACCGCAGTATTTTGTTGCATTAACACACCATTTCATTGTATAATTAAAAATATTTTGAAGCGAGGAAAGTAATACCTATGGACATTTACGAATCATTGAACTCTATTTTAGTAACTTTATTCAATGATATAATGAACATTGAAGAAAAGGCTTTAATTACAGATGAATTTTCTGACATCACAGTTACTGATATGCACATAATTGAAGCTATCGGAATTAAAGAGCCACGCACTATGGGAACAATATCCAAGGCCTTAGGCGTGACTATGGGAACTCTTACAGTCGGCATTAACGGACTTGTTAAAAAGGGATATGTAATAAGGACAAGAAGTGAAGAAGACCGCCGTGTCGTATATGCTTCCCTCACACCAAAGGGTAATGCGGCATACACTCACCATATGAGATTTCATCGGGATATGATTAAACATATAACTGACGATTTAAGCGAAGATGAAGCCGCCGTACTTATTAAGACATTTACAAGACTTGAAGATTATTTTAAAAGCATATCATAACATTCAAAATGATTATGGAATTATATTAACATATAACTATACTGTCGCAGCTGCGTAACCTTTAACGCACTGTCTGCATAGCAAAAACCCCACAGATATGAATTTCTGTGGGGTTTTTTGAAAGATTATTAATCTTTCCGCCGACCGGGCCGGCATAATTTATATATGAGAGTTTTGGAAAAGTAAGCTTATTTAGTTAATTCAGCTGTCTTATATATAAACGTTACTGAATTATCCTTACCATCTGACTTACCAAGGAATGTGTTGTAATTCTGACCAAGCTTGATTACTTCCTTGATTGTATCTACTGCTGTATCAGCATCATCACCAACAAGACTTGTAATAGCTTTAATACCTGTCTCATTGAATTCTGCCATACCATCTTTAAGTGTTATAGCACCATCATTAAGCTGTGTTACACCATCTGCTAAAGTTACAGAAGATGACTTAAGTGTTGATGTTCCATCAGCAAGCTGTGTAGAACCACTTCTTAAAGCTTCGTTGTTAGAATTAAGTGTGCCCAAACCGCCTGCAATCTGTTCAATACCACCGTTAAGTGTATCATTATTGTCGTTAAGCTGTGCAAGTCCTGCGCTTATCTGTGCTATACCACCATTAAGTGTATCATTGTTATCGCTAAGCTGTGCAAGTCCTGCACTTATCTGTGCTATACCACCATTAAGTGTATCATTGTTACCACTAAGCTGTGCAAGTCCTGCATTAAGCTGTGATGCACCTGCGTTAAGTGTATCGTTATTCTTAACAAGTTCACCAAGTCCGTCTGTTAATGACTGGCTTCCATCTGTAAGCTGCTTTAATGCTGCATTAATAGTTTCATTATTGCTAAGATTGCTAACAACTGCATCTAATGCACTTGAAGCACCTATATTACCAGCAGCCTTAATAAGAAGTCCTAACTGGTTAGCATATACATAATCCTTTGAACCAGCCTGTGATACCTGTGGAGTATATGGCTTACCGCTTGTCACAGCTTCTGTATATGTCTCTGTTATTATATTAGTTGTATAAGCTGTAAGATACTTTACAAAATAAGTCGATATATCTGTTGCTGCCTCACTACTGCTCTTCTTGCCCAGATTACTAAGGTCTGTTGCTATAGTTACATCACTAAGGCCTAATGCTGTTCCTAATTTCTGTAAATCAGTTGCCTGCTCCATAACAGTCTTTCCTGTTGAGTCTGCTACAGAATTCATCTTATAAGCTGTTGAATTAGCTGCAAGTTCCTTAACAACATTTCCAATAAGTGCTGTCTTAATGCTCTTTATTCCTTCATTTAATTGTGAAGCTCCTGCCTCTGCACTAGCAACACCATCTGTATAAGCCTTTAAACCTGTCTGTAATGAAACTGCACCTGCTGCCGCACTGGCAACACCGCCTGTATATGTTGAAAGACCACTCTGTAATGTGCCTGAACCTGCATTAAGTGCTCCTACACCATCAGTATAAGTCTTTAAACCTGACTGTAACTGTCCTGCACCTGCACCAAGCTGGTTAGCTCCTGCTGTGTATGCACTGATACCATCCTTAAGCTGTCCTGCACCTGCTGCCAGAGCTGTAGCACCATCTGTATAAGCATAGATACCATCTTTAAGCTGGCTTGCACCATCATTTAACTGGTTCACGCCATCTGTAAGTGCTGGAATACTGTCAGAAAGTGTCTGTGTACCATTCTGGAGAGTAACTGTTCCATCTGTAAGCTGGTCAGCTGCTGACTGAAGCTCATTCATCTTATCTTCAAGCTTAGCAAGTGAGAAATCATCTGTATCTATATCATTAAGTGTGCTTGTTGTAGCAACTGACATAGACATATCAAGCTCGAAATCCTCTACATCTGCTGATATTTCAAAGTATTCTGGAATATCCATATCAAGGCTTTCACCATCAAACTTAAGGTTTAAAGTATCCTTTAAGCCTGGCATAGCCATACCAAGTGCAATGATATTATCGCCAACCTTGCTTACCTTGCCGTTAGTAACTTCTACATTACTGAACTTATCTGTTGGAAGAAGTGTTCCTGTAATCATAGTAAATGGAACATAAGCTGTCTGTGACTTTCCATTAACTGTTATATTCTTCTTCTCATTGTTAGTATAGTCATATCTGATAGTAACCTTACCACTCTTGCCAATCATATCTTCTGGCTTAGTTTCAACACCATTTAACTTGTAAGTAACCTTTATTGAAACAGGAGCAGTCTTATCAGATGTGCTCTGGTTAGTTGTTGTTTCGCCCTTAGAATCAGTAACCTTTTCTGTTACAAGAACGTGATCCTGAGTTCCGTCTGCCTTATCAAATACATATACCATCTCGTCTCTTGTATTTGTCTTTAATGTACTTGTATTTGATATTGAAAGCTCGTTCTTAATAGCATTTGTTATAATATTCTCTGTATTAGAAGCAGCCTCACTGCTTATTGCAACCTCACTGCCTGTCTGATTATATGCTGTGCTAGTGCCACAGCCTGTAAGTGTTGAAGCAATAAGAACAACACTTAATAATACTGAACTATATTTAAATAAAGTCTTCTTAACCATAACTATTCCTCCATTTTCTTACTTCCTGATATATTCTTATATCTGTTACGGCATATACACCTTTGACCCGTTCATACATCTTTCTGATTACATATCCTGATTCTTCTTAGGCTTAAATCCTATACTTGTATTGATAATGAGCTTATCACATAATACAAACAATGATGGAAGTATGAAGATAACTACGAACATACTTATAATTGCACCACGCGCCATAAGTGTACAAAGCGAACCAATCATATCAACTGAAGCTATACATCCAACACCAAATGTTGCGGCAAAGAAACCAAGCGCACTAACAATAATTGATGGTATTGATGTTGAAAGAGCTATCTGGATTGCTTCCTTCTTAGCGTATCCCTGGCTTCTTTCCTTCTTATATCTTGTTGTCATAAGAATAGCATAATCGACTGTTGCACCAAGCTGGATAGTACCGATAACTACTGATGCAATAAATGGTATCTGTGTATGCGTAAAATATGGAATACCCATATTAACAAAGATAGCAAATTCGATTGCTGAAACAAGTATAATTGGAAGCGATATTGATTTAAGTACGAACAGGATAATAACAAATATAGCTACTATTGATACCGCACTGACTGTCTTAAAGTCCTTATCTGTTATAGTGATAAGATCCTTGGTACAAGGAGCTTCACCAACTACCATTGCCTTAGAATCGTAAGACTTTACAATATCATTCACCTTACTAATCTGATTGTTAATTTCATCTGATGCTATTTTGTAATCTGTAGCAATCATCATTATCTGATAATCTTCACCCTTAAGCTCTGATACTGTCTTAGCCGGTAAGAATTCCTGTGGAATACCAGACTTAAGTGCTGTGTCAAGTCCGAGTGCGAACTGTACACCGTCTACATCACCTAACTTATCAAGCATTTCGTTAGCTGTATCTGTAGACATACTAGAGTCAGCAAGTATCATATAGATTGAATTCATATCAAAGTTTTCTTCCAGCTTCTTATTAGCCTGTGAGCAGGCAAGGTCATCTGGAAGTGTATCAGACAAATCATAATATACTGATGTATGATTCTGTCCATATATAGCAGGTCCTAATAATACAACAAAGACAATTACAAATATCCATGAGTGGTTTACTATAAATGTAGCAAGCTTATCGAAGTTTGGCATAATCTCACGATGCATTGTCTTCTCTAATGCCCTGTCAAATGTAAGTATCAATGATGGAAGGATTGTTACACAACCGATAACACCGAATACAACACCCTTTGCCATAACGATACCAAGGTCAAGACCAAGTGTGAAGCTCATAAAGCAAAGTGCAATGAAACCTGCAACTGTTGTTATAGAAGAACCAACTACGGATGTAAGTGTATTACTAATGGCAACTGCCATCGCTTCCTTGTGGTCATCCGGATATATTTCCTTCATTTCCTTGTAGCTGTGCCATAAGAAGATTGAATAATCCAGTGTAACACCTAACTGAAGTACAGCCGCAAGAGCTTTAGTTATATATGAAACCTCACCTAATAAAATGTTAGAACCCAGGTTGTATACAATTGCCATTCCTATACTTATCATAAAGAATACTGGTACAAGAAATGAATCCATAAATATAGCAAGCACGATACATACAAGAACTACTGCTATAAGTACATAAAGTGGTGTCTCTTTCTCCGAAAGATTCTTAGTATCCGTAACTACTGCTGACATACCACTTATAAAGGCCTGACCCTCTGTCTGCTCTCTTATCTGTATGATAGCATTCATAGTATCATCACTTGAAGTTGTATTATCGAAGAATATTGCAAATAAAGTTGTATCTGTGCTGTCATTCTCGAAATACTTTCTGAATTTTGATGGAACAATCTCAGATGGAACATCTTCACCAACTATTCCTGTGTAAGAAATAACCTGTGCAACGTGGTCTACATTCTCTACCTTCTTAATAAGTCTGTCAGTAGACTTCGTATCCATATTCTGGACAACGACCATCGCGTATGCACCCTTATTGAAGTCATCCATAAGAATGTCCTGACCCTGCATAGTCTCTATCTCATTCGGAAGATAATACAGTATATCGTAATTAACTCTTGTATTAAAGTATCCGATTGCAGATGGAATAAGAAGCAGGAAACTCAGAATAAGAATTGGAATTCTGAGTTTAACAATTACTTTTCCAAACTTTTCCATAACTCGCCTCATTTCTACGTCTGCGACGTAATTTTACTTTGATTGGACTGATAACCTCTCAATAATTAATAACTCTCTTAATTAATTACATTTATTATCAATTCAATACATATGACCGTGATCTCTCAAATATGACTTTTGGTCATTTTCTTTGCAAGTGTTATTCTAGCACAAAATGACCGATAGTCAATACTCAAAATGACTAAAAGTCATTTTTTTATAGATTTTTTATTTTCAACATGGTAGAATATTAATTGACAGAACAACTAATATTATGCCTGCATTAGATTGGAGATTTTATGGGAAAACTTGAGAACAACAAACAACAGAAAAGGACTTCCCTCTTAGATACAGCTTTTAAGCTCTTTACAACGCAGGGTGTTTCCAAGACATCAATTGCCGAGATTTCACAGAAAGCTGGAATTGCCAAGGGAACTTTTTATCTGTATTTCAAAGATAAATATGATATAAGAAATAAGCTCGTTTCTCACGAGGCTAGCAAGCTCTTTAAAAATGCAGTGAGTGCATTAGAGCTTCATATAAAAGAACAGCAGATTAATGACCATTCGTTTACAATTACATTTACTGAGGAGATTATATTTATTGCTGACCACATAATTAATGTGCTTAACACCAACCAGACACTTCTTACATTTATATCAAAGAACCTGTCGTGGGGAATATTTAAAGAGGCTCTTACAACCAATGTCGCTGATGACGACATTAATTTTAAAGATATCTACTATGAAATGCTTGAAGACTCTGGTCTTAACCTCAACGAGCCCGAGATTATGCTGTTTATGATTGTCGAGCTTATAAGCTCAACATGCTACAGCTCAATCCTTTACAAAGAACCAGCTGATATTGACAGGCTCAAGCCTTACCTTTATAAGGCCATTAAGGCAATTATCAATGAACATACAATAGAAGATTAGAAGATAAGAAATCCCCTTCCTTACCAGAAATATTATCTGACAAAGAAGGGGATTTGTACCACTCCACCTATAATTTTAAAATTTACTCTTAAATTTATTTTAGCTAAGACTCTCTTTTAATCACTCTTTTATATAAGTTTTTAACATTTGTGTAACATTTTTTCTTTTAAGAACTAATTTCCCAGAAGCTTATTATATATATCCCTCTTAGATACGCCCCTGTCCCTGGCTGCTGCCTTCATAGCCTCTTTTTTATCAAGTCCCTGTGCTATATACATATCAACGTGTTCCTGCTCAGACATAGTAAGCCACTGTGCCTGTGCTTCCTCTTTAAGCTCATTTCTGTCTTTTCCAGCAATTACAAGAACATACTCGCCCCTTGGCTGGTTATTCTCATAATAACTGCACGCCTCTGCAAGCGTTGTAACCATACTATTCTCATAGCGTTTGGTAAGTTCCTTGCATATAGTAACTGCCCTGCTTCCTCCTAACACCTCAGAAAGCTCTTTAAGTGTCTTTAAAAGCCTGTGTGGAGCTTCGTATATAATCATTGTTCTTGTTTCATCTTCAAGCTCTTTTAATATGTCTTTACGCTCATTCTTGTCCGCCGGAAGAAATGCTTCAAATGCAAAACGTCTTGTTGCCTGTCCCGACATTGTAAGTGCCGTTATACACGCTGCCGCACCAGGAACTGATGATACCTTAATTCCTGATGCAAGTGCCTGCCTTACAAGCTCCTCTCCCGGGTCAGATATTCCAGGTGTTCCAGCATCAGTTATTACAGCGACTGACATTCCTTTAAGCATCTTCTCAACAAGCACCTTTGCCTTATCATACTTGTTATATTCATGATAGCTTGTCATCGGCGTATTAATCTCAAAATGATTAAGCAGCTTTATGCTGTTTCTCGTATCCTCCGCCGCAATAATATCAACTTCCTTTAATATCCTTAACACCCTGAACGTAATATCCTCAAGATTACCAATCGGAGTTGCACACAAATATAACTGCCCAACTCCGCTATTATTATGAGAGCCATTAAATTCTTCAAGTGCCTGCACACTATCATAATCAATATCTGTAATATTATCTTCCATACTGCTCCTCTCTTAAATTCATACTAATTGTACATTTTTAAAAGTTCTTCCGTGTAACTTCCATCGCTATTGTATACAATAAGTGGTTCTTCCACTATAAGCTGTGAACGTCCGCCCTTTACCGCCTCTATAAGCACCATATTAGCTGGCTTATCTATATGCGGATACACAAGCCTTATACGCTTTGGCTCAAGGTGGTTATTCTTCATAGAAGTAAATATATCTACAAGTCTTGATGGTCTGTGAACCATATACATATGTCCCTTAACCTTAAGGCACTTTGAAGCTTCCCTTACAACGTCCTCAAGACTGCATAGAAGCTCGTGTCTTGCGATTGCCTTGGCACTCTCAGGATTAACAATTCCGTGATTTTCATTCATATATGGTGGATTGCTTGTAACCACATTAAAAGAAGCCCCACCTAAAATATGTGAAGCTTCTTTAATATCACCTTTTACAATATTAACCTTGTCTGACAGACTATTAAGTTCAACATTTCTGACAGCAAGGTCATAACTGATATCCTGAATTTCCAAGCCTGTATACATACTGCCTGGATTTTTCGCCTGCATAAGAATTGGTATTACACCATTTCCAGTACCCATATCAAGCACCTTCTGGTTCTTTCCGGCCTTCGCAAATGTAGACAACAACACAGCATCCATTCCAAAACAGAACACATCTGTATTCTGGATTAGTCTGAGATTATCCCTGCATAAGTCATCAATTCTCTCATTGGCATTAATACCTGCATTAATCTTAGCATCAGTCATCATTAATATGGGCTTTTCCTTCCTTTTTCTCAAGCTCTTCGAGTTCTTTTAACTCTTTATCATCTATATTCATTCTGTCGTTTCTTCTCTTAGGCTTAAATCTAAGCTCAGCAACAGGATACTCTCTTATCTCTTTCTCATCTCCATCAAGTGTGACAATTACCTTAACAAGCTGTCTTAACACATTAACGCTTGATACCTCACCCTTTAACTTCTCAGGTGTAGTAACATAATCTCCCACATTAGGAAGGTTGCTGTTAAGCTCCTCGTAAGTTTCCTGCTCATTCTTAAGACAGCACATAAGTCTTCCACACACACCCGATATCTTTGATGGATTAAGCGATAAATTCTGTTCCTTTGCCATCTTAATTGACACTGGTATGAACTCTGGCATATATGTTGCACAGCACAATGGTCTTCCACAAGAACCAATTCCGCCTAATATCTTAGTTTCATCTCTTACACCAATCTGACGAAGTTCAATTCTTGTCTTAAATACTGCTGCCAGATCCTTTACAAGCTCTCTGAAATCAATTCTTCCATCCGCTGTAAAGTAGAACAATACTTTATTATTGTCAAATGTATACTCAACCTTTATAAGCTTCATTTCAAGATTATGCTTCTTAATCTTCTCAAGACATATCTTATACGCTTCTTTTTCCTTTTCCCTGTTCTTAGCTTCCCTTTCATCATCATCAGGTGTCGATATTCTGATAATAGCCTTAAGCGGCTGTACAACTGCTGAATCCTCAACCTCTCTTTCACCAAGAACAACGTGGCCATACTCAATTCCTCTTGCTGTTTCAACAATAACGTGCTGACCAACCTCAACATTATACTGTCCCGGTGCAAAGAAATATATTTTGCCCACCTGCCTGAATCTAACACCAACAACTTTAGTCATCTATTTTTAATCTCCAATCCTGCCAAATATTAATTCCTAACATCAGCCAATTATTCACTAACTGCCTACATATCCTCTTTCATAGCCATAATAAGAAGTTCTATGCATAAGTCAAAATTAACATTGGCCTTAAGTCTTACCTTTACTTTATCTATAGAATTAAGTATATCCTGAATTCCTTCGTATGACATAACCTCAGCCTGCGATTTGATAAGCGAAATCTCATCACTAAATATTAGATAATTCGTATCATTGGTACTCTTAAACATAAGCACGTCCCTGAACCACATAGCCATAAGATCAAGATAATCGTCTATTGTAAGCTTGTAATTAGTCACATCTTTAACAACTGCCATTATGTCTGCCGCCGTCATATCCTTCACATTCTTGATAACGTGCATAACATCATTCTTTAAATGTGCGAATTCCGTACTTTCTATAATAGTCTTAGCACGTCCAATCTTACCCTGTGCAAAATCAGCCGCAAACTTACGTTCATATTCTGACACGTCATAGTTATCCTTAAGATAATCCATAACTACGCTTTCCTTTAATGGCTTTAAATCAAGAAGCACACATCTTGATATAATAGTCTGTAAGAAAATGTCTGCGTTAGTCGTAAGAAATATAACAATACCATACGCTGGTGGCTCTTCTATAGTCTTAAGAAGTGCATTCTGTGCCTGCACTGTAAGCTTCTCAGCCTCATCTATAATGTATATCTTATAACGGCTTGAGTATGGTTTAATAAGCATATCTGATATTATCTGATCTCTTACATCATCTACACCTATACTTGCAGGCTTCTCGTGTCGTACCCATATTATATCAGGCTGATTGCCTGACTCTGTCTGTATACAGGAATGACATTTATTACAAGGCTTATTATCGCCTTCTCCCTCACACTGTAATGCTTTTGCAAATATCTTGGCAATCATCTTCTTTCCAGCACCAAGCCCTCCATTGATAATGTAAGCGTGTGATACCTTATCTAATTTAATTGCGTTCTGTAAATGCTCTTTAATTGTATCGTATCCATAAATATCTGAAAATGTGCTCATTATATACTCCAATCTTATGCTGATATATCAAGCAATAAACCCCTGATATCATCAATTCTTCCTACAATCTCAAGATGATTTTTCTCTTCTTTAACAAGTTCTCCTGCCAGCTCATCAAGATTCTTATCCACAAGTTTAACAATACCATATACTCTGTGTCTGCCTCGTCTATCAAGAAAGTTCTCTCTTGAGAACTTATGGGAACGGTTAACAACCTCATTAAGAAACCCCTTAACAAGCTCCCTGTACTTTCGCATATCCTTAATATCCATATGCTTTGCAATCTTCTCACCCTGCTCAGTAATCTGTTCCATCATACTGCCAAGCTTTTCCTGAAGATCCTTTTCTTCTATATTACTAATAAGAGTAAACTTAAAACTACTGTCCGTACTCTCTGTATTCTTCACCTGCTGAACTGAAGATGATGTCTGTATATCATTAATCTTTATATCCATAACTTTACTCTCTTTCGTGTCCACCATCATGTAATTGTATCATATAAATATCATTAATACAATTCAAGCCAACTCACTCTTACTGCATTTATAAAAGCTGCTGTTTAATTGCCTCTTTGATGTCCCTTATACAATCCTCTATTGTTCCATCGTTGCTAAATCTCTGATTAATTCCGGCTTCCTTAATCTTTTCCTCCGAGAAATCTTTACTGTCTGCAAGAAAACGCCTGCACATTTCCTCATACTGTGGTACTTCCTGCTTCTGTTCCCTGTTGATAGCTCTCATAAGCCTTATTCCATCATCGACTTCTATATATATCGGTAATATTGCATCTTTTCCAAAGTATGCACAAAATTTATTGTAAGCCTCAATAGTACCTATAACAATGTACTTGTCACCGCTTCCAAGCCTGATCTGCCCATCATCAACTGTAAAATACTTCCACTCTCCATACACTGTGTTATATATCCGCATCTCTATTACTTTATCCGCCGCTTCAAGCTCCAATGCCTTCTCATTATCTACATAATAATACTCTACACCTTCTTTTTCTCCAGCTCTCATAGGTCTTGTTGTATACATAATAACAGTCTTAAGATTTAGCTCCTTATCACCAACTAAAGCCTTAAATATATTATCTTTACCACTTGAACTTTTTCCCATTAAAAATGCTATCTCAGGCATAACAAAGCTCCTTCTTTTACACCTACAACCTCCAGACCTGCCTCACCAGCCGCCTGAAGTATTGCAATAATCTTTCGTGTAATAACCTCTCCCGGACATAATATCGGTATTCCCGGTGGATATACATACACTGACTCTCCACTTATCTTACCATATATCTTCTCATTATTCATCTGAATTTCATCACAACCTGATAAATCACGCCTGTTAAATGCTTGTGCAATTGTCAACGCCTGCTCATCCCTGAAATCAGCAACATTTATCTTATTACCATTATCCTCATCATTAATTAAAATCTCATCTTTACTTCTATTATTATATTTACTCCTACTCTCATCTATTTCTTCGTCTATCTCCTTTAATGCCGCAAGAACTCTATTATCTAATTCTTCGTCTATCTCTTTTAATGCCGCAAGAAATCTATCATAATACTCCTGCGAGTCAAATATTGATGTCATCGCTATCACATACTTTATAGATGACATTTCAAGCTGGATTTTATATTTATAAAATAAAGTGTCATATAACCATTTTGCATCTTTATATCCTAATACAAGCTTTGATATGTCGTCTGTATTTATTAACCTGATGTGCTTTAATTCTGACAATCCATTTCTTAAAATAGTGAGCTTATCAACATATTCAGCAAATAATTTATCACCGTCATTCTTAACAATGCTTAAGCTTCTTGCTATGGAAGACATTAATATATACGATGGGCTTGTCGACTGGTATATATTCCAATACCTTCTTATGCGTTCTACATCAACTATTCCATAATTAATATGCATAATCGCTGTCTGTGTAAGCGATGGAAGTGTCTTATGCACACTGTTAATTACTATATCAGCTCCACACTTAACTGCTGACTGTGGAAAGCTTTCCGAGAAATTAAAATGTGCACCATGAGCCTCATCAACAATCAATGGAATATTATATTGATGAAGATACTCTGCTATTGATTTAATATCAGATACATTTCCCTCATAAGTTGGTGATGTAAGTATCACGGCTTTAATATCATTTCTGTCATGGTCTGAGCTGTATTTATCCACAATGTCCTTAATTTCTTTTAATGTTATCCCCTTATAATACCCATATTCCTCATCATATTCTGGATAAATATACACAGGATTCAGTTCATTGAGGATAACTGCATTATAAACTGATATATGACAGTTTCTTGCCATTATAACAACATCATTTTTATGGGTAACTCCGCATATTGCCGACATATTACCTGCAGTGCTTCCATTTACCAGATACCAGCTCTCATCAGCTCCATAAAGCTCCGCCGCCTCATCAAACGCATCTTTAATAATAGTTTCGGCATTGTGCATATTATCAAAACCATTAATCTCCGTTATATCTTTCTCATATGGATTTCCCATATCACCCATATATAACTCAATTAATTCTTTATTTCTCTTAGCCCCCGGCATATGCATAGGTACTATATTTTCATCTTTATATTTATCTAACTTAGACAATATATCATTATATTTAACATTCGGTTTAATGCCTGAATTTTTATTTGTAGTTCCTGCATTGCCATTCAATAATATATCATCATATTTAATATCCTTATTTGTAGTTCCTGTTTTATCCGATTTTCCCGTTTTATCTAAATTCATCTTTATACTCTTATCTCCATTCCAATTCATTGTTACACTCTCATCTTTTATTTACTGTTATTTATTATTGGGATACAAAAAAACCATAGATACTACATAACGTAATACCTATGGTATAAATAAGTGCCTAGAACCGGAATCGAACCAGTGACACGAGGATTTTCAGTCCTCTGCTCTACCGACTGAGCTATCTAGGCAAAGTAGCGGGGACAGGATTTGAACCTGTGACCTTCGGGTTATGAGCCCGACGAGCTTCCGAGCTGCTCTACCCCGCGTCATCTATAACTATTGTATTCATATATGATGAAGATTATTCATCAAATGGGCGGAGAAGGATTCGAACCTTCGAAGGCAGTGCCAG
>ULXW01025801.1_pt1 | contig 20924 bp, 18 predicted proteins | sample 1961661 | NCBI WGS metagenome assembly ULXW01 (sample SAMEA4835849, study PRJEB28245) | human gut metagenome | biome: gut microbiome; material: fecal sample | place: Denmark | collected 2008 | reverse complement strand
TGAGTGAACTCGCCTCAGACACACTCAGTGAAACACTACCCCTTACGCTCGGGCCGGTCAACTTGATTCCGGGATCTATAGCTCGTAGTCATAAGTATATAGCAATGCGACGTGCCGAAGGTACGCCGCATTGCTATATTCTGATTGCCAGTAGTCGCAGTTCCTACGCCCTGACGGGGGAATTAGTATTCGTCCCAGGATTTGATTTCGATGTCGGAGAGGGGGATGGTGGTGAAGGCGTCGATGAAGGCGGAGGCCAGGCGCGCGTTGGTCAGCAGAGGAATGTTCAGGTCGATGGCTGCGCGACGAATCTTGTAGCCGTTGCTCAACTCGGTTGAACTGAGGTTTTTCGGCACGTTGACAACGAGGTCGATGGCGTGCTCATGAAGCAACCGCAATGCCTGTGGCTCCATATCGGGCTGGCTAGGCCAGTAGACACGCAGGGCAGGTATGCCGTTGTCGGTGAGGAACTGCCAGGTTCCGCCTGTAGCGTAGATGGTGAAGCCATGGTTGTGGAGAGCATGGGCGGCGTCGAGCATGTCGGCTTTCTGGCGCGGTGTCCCCGTCGAGAGAAGCACCGACTTGCGCGGGATTCTGATGCCGACAGAGAGCATTGACTTCAGCAATGCCTCGCCGCTGTCGACTCCGATGCAGCCGACTTCGCCCGTCGACGACATATCGACGCCGAGCACCGGGTCAGCGCCCTGAAGGCGCGAGAAGCTGAACTGCGAAGCCTTGATGCCGACATAATCGAGATCGAAAGCGCTCTTGGCAGGCTTTTCGACCGGCAGACCGAGCATGACGCGCGTTGCCAGATCGATAAAGTTTATTTTCAATACCTTCGACACGAAGGGGAAGCTGCGCGATGCGCGCAGGTTACATTCGATAACCTTGATGTCGTTGTTCTTGGCAAGATACTGAATGTTGAACGGGCCGCTGATGTTCAGCGCCTTGGCGATCTGCGACGAGACCTTCTTGATTCGCCTTACGGTTTCGATATAGAGCTTCTGAGGCGGGAACTGAATGGTTGCGTCGCCGGAGTGGACACCGGCAAACTCGATGTGTTCGCTGATGGCATAGACTTTTATCTCGCCGTTCTGTGCCACGGCGTCCATCTCGATTTCCTTAGCGTTCTGGATAAATTCGCTGACGACGACGGGATGTTGTTTGCTGACGTTGGCTGCCAGACGCAGGAAGCGCTCGAGCTCTTCGGGATTGGAGCATACATTCATGGCGGCGCCTGAGAGCACATAGCTCGGGCGCACGAGCACCGGGAAGCCGACTTCGTCGATGAACCGGTTGATGTCGTCGAACGACGTCAGCTCGCGCCAGCGCGGCTGATCGATATTGAGCCGGTCGAGCATCTCCGAGAACTTGTTGCGGTCTTCGGCGTTGTCGATGCTCTTGGCCGTTGTTCCGAGAATGTTCACGCCGTCGGCATCGAGGCGCGTTGCGAGGTTGTTGGGAATCTGGCCGCCCACACTGAGGATGGCTCCGTGGGGCTGCTCGAGATCCATGATGTCCATGACGCGTTCGTAGGTGAGCTCGTCGAAGTAGAGGCGGTCACACATATCGTAGTCGGTCGATACGGTCTCGGGATTGTAGTTGATCATGACCGAGCGCCAGCCCTCCTTCTTGACAGTCAGAAGGGCGTTGACCGAACACCAGTCGAACTCCACACTCGAGCCGATGCGGTAGGCGCCGCTACCGAGCACGACAATCGAGCGGTGGTCGTGGAGATATTCGATGTCGTTCTCGCTGCCGTTGTAGGTCAGATAGAGGTAGTTGGTCTGGGCCGGATATTCTGCTGCGAGAGTGTCGATCTGCTTGACAACCGGAACGATTCCGAGGCTTTTGCGAAGGTTGCGGACGCGGCGGTTCATCTGCTCGGTGTCGCCGGTCTCATCTTTCAGTATGGCGCGTCCGATCTGGAAGTCGCTGAAGCCCTGTTTCTTGGCCAGACGCATAAGCTCGGGGCTAAGCTCTTCGAGTGAGTCGACCGAGCTGAGCTCCTTTTCGGTGGCAACGATATTGTGGAGCCGATAGAGGAACCACTTGTCGATTTTCGTCAGCTCATGGATGCGGTCGACCGAATAGCCTTCTTTCATTGCCTTGGCGATGACGAAAATGCGGCGGTCGGTAGGCTCGCTCAGGGCGTGGTCGATGTCTTCGATCTTCATGTCGCGGTTTCCTACGAAACCGTGCATCCCCTGACCTATCATGCGGAGCCCTTTCTGTATAACCTCTTCGAAAGTGCGTCCGATAGCCATGACTTCGCCGACAGATTTCATCGACGAGCCTATCTCGCGGCGGACGCCGTGGAACTTGCCGAGATCCCAGCGCGGAATCTTGCAGACGATATAGTCGAGGGCCGGCTCGAAGAAGGCCGAGGTCTCTTTTGTCACGGAGTTCTTGAGGTCAAACAGGCCGTAGCCGAGACCGAGCTTAGCTGCCACGAAAGCCAACGGATAGCCGGTGGCTTTAGAGGCGAGGGCGCTTGACCGGCTGAGACGTGCGTTCACTTCGATGACGCGGTAGTCCATTGAAGTGGGGTCGAAGGCATATTGCACGTTACACTCGCCGACGATGCCGATATGGCGGACAATCTTGATGGCGAGCTTGCGGAGCATGTGGTAGTCTTCGTTCGAGAGCGTCTGCGACGGAGCGACAACGATGCTTTCGCCGGTGTGGATGCCGAGCGGATCGAAGTTCTCCATATTGCAGACTGTGATGCAGTTGTCAAATCTGTCGCGGACAACTTCGTATTCGACCTCTTTCCATCCCTTGAGCGATTTCTCGATGAGCACCTGAGGCGAGAAAGCGAGCGCTTTCTCGCAAAGTGCGCGAAGCTGTTCTTCGTTGTCGCAGAAACCGCTGCCGAGTCCTCCGAGAGCGTAGGCGGCCCTGACGATAACGGGATAGCCGAGACGTTCGGCCGCTTTGACGGCGTCGGCGACGCTGTCGACAGCCTGACTCTTGATCGTCTTGATTCCGATCTGGTCGAGCCTTTCTACGAAAAGCTCGCGGTCTTCGGTGTCCATGATTGCCTGAACGGGCGTTCCGAGCACCCTGACACCGTATTTTTCGAGCACTCCGTCGCGGTCGAGGGCCACGCCGCAGTTCAGCGCCGTCTGTCCGCCGAAAGCAAGCAGAATGCCGTCGGGACGTTCCTTCGCTATAACCTTCTCTACGAAGTAGGGCGTAACCGGCAGAAAATAGATCTTGTCGGCGAAACCCTCGGAGGTCTGCACTGTGGCGATATTCGGGTTGATGAGCACCGTGGTGATACCCTCTTCCTTCATGGCTTTGAGGGCTTGCGAGCCGCTGTAGTCGAACTCGCCGGCTTCACCGATTTTCAGGGCGCCGCTGCCAAGCAGCAGCACTTTCTTTATAGGCTTTTCGTTGGTCATTGTCGGTCGGCAGTGCTTTTAAATCATTGAGATGAATTCGTCGAAGAAAAATTCGGTGTCTTTCGGCCCCGACGATGCTTCGGGGTGGAACTGGGCCGAGAAGAACGGTTTTGTCTTGTGGCGGATGCCTTCGTTCGTGCCGTCGTTCATGTTGACGAACAGAGGTTCCCATTCGTCGGGCAGAGTGGCGCTGTCAACGGCAAAACCGTGGTTCTGGCTTGTCACGAAACATTGGTTGGTTCCGACGCGCCTTACGGGCTGATTATGGCTGCGGTGGCCGTATTTGAGCTTGTAGACTTTTGCGCCGGCGGCTTTGGCGAGAAGCTGGTTGCCCATGCAGATTCCGCATATAGGCTTGCCGATTTCCATTGCCTGACGGAGGTGTCTGACAGTGGCCTCGGCCATATCGGGATTGCCCGGCCCGTTGCTTATGAACAGGCCGTCGTAAGGAATCGTCGTGAAGTCATAGTCCCAGGGAACACGCACGACCTTGACGCCGCGGCGTGTCAGACAGCGTATGATGTTGTGTTTTACGCCGCAGTCGACAAGAACTACGGTCTTGTCGCCGTCGCCGTGGTATTCGACCTCTTTGCAACTTGTCTCGGCCACGAGGTTCTCGCGGTTAGGGTCGTAGAAAGGAATGTCGGCGGCTCCTTCAGGAATTATTTTTCCGAGCATCGATCCTTTTTCGCGCAGATGCTTGGTCAGTGCGCGGGTGTCAATGCCGAAAATGCCGGGAATTTTTTCTTCGCACAGCCATTGGCCCAGCGAGCGGTCTGCCTGCCAGTGGCTGTGGTCAAAACTGTAGTCCTGCGCCACAATCGCGCGGGCGTGGATATGATTGCTTTCGTAGTATTCGCTGACGTCGTCTTTCTCGCGGCGCGGCGGAACGCCGTAGTTTCCAAGAATAGGGTAGGTTGTCACGAGAATCTGACCGCGGTAAGAGGGGTCTGTCAAGCTTTCGGGATAGCCTGTCATGGCGGTGTTGAAAACAACCTCGCCGGCTGTGGCGGCGTCGTAGCCGAATGATTCCCCTTCGAAGCGTGTTCCGTCTTCGAGCACCAGGGTGGCACGTTTTGTCTGTCGCATGATGTCAGTGATAGATGGTTTTGTGGCCTCCTCATGGAATGCCGTGCAAAGTTACGATTTTTTTCTGAATCACAGCTAAAAATCGTGCCGTGTGCGGTCGAAAACCGTCGGCTCACTCTTTTCCCTGTTCGGGCGCAGGCTTGGCGCTTTTTTCGAGCCCGGAGGCTTTTTGGCCTGCCTTTCTGAGGGTGAAGACAATTTCGAGGCCTCCGGTCGAGCGCGTGTGAACCGCTACCGATCCGCCGAGGCTTTGCACGGTGCTCTTCACGATGGACAGTCCGAGTCCGGCGCCTCCCGCTTTTCGCGAACGCCCGGTGTCGATTCGGTAGAAGCGGTCGAATAGATGCGGAATGTGCTCGGGCGCGACGCCGATACCGTTGTCGGCGAATGCGAACACATAGAATTTCGGGCTCTCTGAAATCAGACGCATCGTTATCTCAGTGCCGTGGCTATGGATTGCGGCGTTTCTGACAAGGTTCATTATCATGCCGTTTATCAGAGCTTCGTTGCCGGCCACAACGCAGTTCAGCGGAATATTGTAGCTGAATCTCATATCTCCCGCGAGATGGGTGGCTTTGATGTCGTTGTCGATGCCGAAAACGAGATCGTGCATATCGACTTCCGACAATGGAATGTCGCCTGATTTCTCGTCGAGTCGGGTGATTGTCGACACTTCGTTGAGCAGAGAGCACAGGCGCTCGACATTTTCACGCGCACGGGCGATGAAATGGTCGCGCGTAGCCGAGTCCATGTCGGGTGTCTCGGCTATGGTGTCGAGATAGCCGCGTATGACTCCGACCGGAGTCTTCAGTTCATGGTTGATGTTGTTGGTCATCTGTCGCTTCATCAGAGCCTTTTCCTCGATGGCATGGAGCGCGATGCGGTGCTCGCGTTCGCTGCGTTCCATGGCCTCAAGCCGTGCGTTGTGAATGTCGAAAATCTTGCAGGAGATGTCGCCGAGCTCGTCATTTGGGAAGTGATCGGGCTTTTTGATGGGTAGCCCGCGCGAGGCGGCGTCGGTGAACTGCTGAAGGTTGCTGATGTTGTGGGCTATGAACCGTGTGGATAATAGAACCACGAGCGTTGCCAGTCCCGTTACTATCAGGATGATCCACCACAGATGGTTGAAATCGGCTATCTCGCGCGATACGGCCGCTGTGTATGGCATGGCGGTATAGACGATTACGTTGCCGTCGCGCGTCTTGCATATAGACGTATAGAACAGGTCGCGTGTGGCAGTCGAGTCGCCGGTTACGTCGACAAGGCGCAGCTCCTTGTTTTCAGGATCATAGTCTTTCTGGTGCTGGATGTCATGGGAAAGCGGTTCGCCGATGGCGCCCATGAGCGAGTCGCCCTGATAGACCGAGACGCGCAGTTCCTTGAACAGCGACCTGTCGTAGTAGCGCCCGAGAAATTTCACGAAGTCGCCGACGTCATATCCGCGCTCGTAGTTCTGGAGAATGCGCTGGTCAATCAGCGCCAGCTCGTTGCGGATGATTTTCGTGCGGTAATCGCGTTCGTAGGAATATTGGTATTTGGTCAGCACGGCAATGACGAGCCACACCAACAGCACACTCGGAATGAAGAGCCTCCAACGGTAGCTGAGTCTAATCTTTTTCTTTGAATCCATAACCGAATCCGAGGCGTGTCACTATGTTGTTGCCATACGAACCGATTTTCTTCCTCAGTCGGGTTATATTTGTGTCGATGGTGCGGTTTGTGACAACGACATCGTTGCGCCATACCTGACGGATTATCTCTTCGCGGGTGTAGATGCGGTTGGGGTGGGTGAGGAAAAACAACAGAATCGAGAATTCTGTTTTCGTCAGGCTCACGGGTTCTCCGTCGAGATAGCAGGTTTTGGCATTGCGGTCGATGCGCAGTCCTTTGAAGGCCACGTCGCTTTCGTAGTTGTTGGCGTCGGTGTGGGTGTCGGTGGCACTCTCCTGAGCTCGGAGCGTGACGCGCGACCGGCGCAGCACGGCGCGCACGCGGGCTATAACTTCGCTTATGACGAACGGCTTCGTAATGTAGTCGTCGGCGCCGATATTCAGTCCGGTGACAGTGTCTTCCTCGCCGGTCAGTGCCGAGCAGAATATGATCGGAGTCGTTTCGATGGCGTCGTCGTTACGGACGCGTTTTGCGAAGTCGAATCCGCTCAGATGTTCCATCATTATGTCAACAATGAAAAGCGAGTAGGGTGTAAGATCGCGGTTAAGGGCTTCCTCTGCGCTATAGGCCGTGTCTACCTGATAGCCTTCTTTCTCGAGGTTGAATTTCAGAATTTCGCAAAGTGCCTCTTCGTCGTCGATGACAAGAATCTTGATCTGCATATGTTGGTTTGTTGAGGGCCGGCTAAGTTTATGCCGGCTGTATTTTTCCCGCTAAAATAGTCTTTTTCGGTCAGACTATAGTGTTAATGAATATTAAATCGGGCGTGCCGTGCGAACTATAGTGTTTATAGAGATGTTTCATTGTTGAATTACTGCATTTGCACTGTGTTTTTCATGGTATAAGATTTATTAAAGGTTAAAGAAATTGGAGGGCTGTCGCGATGACAGCCCTCTTGTTGATATTGCCGGTTATAAATTGTCGTAAGCGCGAAGCAATTTTTGAATTTTTTCCCCGTAAGGTTTCGAAGAGCTGAAGTGGTTCCATACGGGAACTTCACCGACGCCCTTGATAAAAGGAAAGCTTGATTCGCTGGGAAAACCGATAGTATGAAACACAAGATTGCCGTAGCGGTTGAAAAGTATAATAATCGGCGCGCCCGTTATTTCTGACTGCGGTATGCCGTATTGTTCGGCTAAATTATATAATTGCTTCGTGTTCTTGTCAGAATCTGAAATCATGATCTGAGAATAATCGACATCTTTTTTCCGATGGTAGTCAACCATCCAGTTCAGAAAAAGTCTGGCTGAGATACAAGGCCCGCATCCTTTGATGTTGATGACCAGCAGCAAAGGCTTTTTCCCTTTTACAGTATAGCGTCCTTTTGTGTCTTGTTCGAAGAGTTTCGTAAACATCTCGCCATACGGGACCGTGGTATAGTGAACAGGAAACTTCTTGAGCTCGGCCCGGGTTATAGCGCCGGCCGACATCAGTGAGGCAGATGCCATGATGATTGCAAATAATGCCTTATACACCTTCATGATGAACAATTTTATGATAGTAAGATTTCGATATCTACAAAGATAAGCAATTATTTTTGATGCCGATGGGCCGCAGGCATTTTTCACTCCTGAAAAAACTCCGGGAATGGCCGATTTGTTGTAACTTAGCAGTCTCTAACCAACGAACCGGAAATTATGCGTAAGAAACTTGTTATCTCAACCGGCGCCGGAATGAGCGCCGAAAGCGGCATCAGTACATTCCGTGACCACGACGGCCTGTGGGAGAACTACGATGTTATGGACGTAGCCTCGGCCGACGGCTTCCGCCGTAATCCGAAGCTTATCCATGATTTCTATAATGCGCGGCGTCGCGAACTCGTGAAGGCGAACCCGAATGCCGGACATGTCGGCCTCGTCGAGCTTGAGAAATGGTATGACACGTATATCATTACCCAGAATGTCGACAATCTCCATGAGAGAGCCGGCAGCAAGAATGTGCTTCATCTCCATGGCGAGCTGATGAAGATACGTTCGCTGGCCCATCCCGAGCGCGTCTATGAACTGACGCCCGGCAATCTCGAGACCTCGGTCGAGACGGTCGACCGTTATGGCGACCATGTGCGCCCCCATATCGTCTTTTTTCAGGAGGCGGTTCCCAATATCGAGCCGGCTATAGAACTTGCTTCGCAAGCCGAAATTTTTGTTGTCATAGGAACATCGATGGTTGTCTATCCCGCCGCTGCATTGCTCAACTATGTCCGTCCCGGCGTGCCGGTCTATTATATCGACCCCAAACCCGCCGCTGTGCCGTCGAACGTAACAGTGCTGAAAGAGCCGGCCACCCGCGGTGTCGCCGACCTTATCGAGTTGCTGCGCCCGAAAAACTGAATGTTGCGCGAAATTTTGCCGCTCATCTAAAAAACGCTAATTTTGCTGTCCCACCAAACATATACCGACAATGGATCTCAAGCGCATTCTCATAACTATAGTCACCGTGTTGCTGACTGTCATTCTTTTCATAGCCGCCGGTTCTCCCGGCCCGGGAATACAGTTCGAGCGCACCAAGGCCGATTTCGGTACGATAGCCGCTAACGGAGGCCCCGTTACGTTCGGCTATAAATTCACAAACACCGGCAACAAGCCGCTGCTGATAATCTCAGTGACAAACGGTGGCTGCGGCTGCACCAAACCTGATTTCCCGCGCGAGCCTATCGCACCCGGAAAGAGCGGTGAGGTCAAGATCCATTTCAATCCCGAAGGACGTTCGGGCCAGGTCAACCGCGAGGTCAGAGTGCGTACAAACATTGAAGGCAAATCAACGGTTAAGCTCCGTTTCTCGGGCAAAGTCAAGAAGTGATGCCGCGTCTGATCATTCTCGCCGTCACCCTCCTGTCGGCATTCTCTCTCATCGCCGGCCCGAAAGCGACGTGGCTTTCCGACAGTCATGACTTCGGCGCATTCGACGAAGATCTCTCGACCGTTACCTGTCAGTTCCGCGCTGTCAACACCGGCGACGAGCCGCTCGTCATTCTGTCGGCGCGCGCCAATTGCGGCTGCACTACCCCGCGCTTCTCGAAAGAGCCTGTCGCTCCCGGCGACACTGCGGTCATAACCGTCGGCTATAATGCCGTAGGGCGTCCCGGTAAATTCTCCAAGAAGGTGATGGTCACGACCAACGCCTCGTCGGGCGCCAAAACAACGCTCTATATCAGCGGAACCGTTATCGGGACATCGAATACCCTTCGCGGACGCTATCCCGTCGACCGCGGGTCGATGAAACTTCGCTCCGATATGATTGCGTTCGGCACCGTCGAGAAGCCGGCGGTAGCAACTGATTATATCGAGGCCTACAATGCTTCGCGCGACACGATAAGGCCGCGCGTTGTCAGGCGCCCGCAGTTTGTCGACATCAACATCATGCCGCCCGCAGTCCCTCCCGGCGAGACGTTTGTAATCGCCGGACTGTTCGCTACCCCTAAGTGCGACAGATGGGACGTTGTAGCCGATACTCTCTCTCTGGCTGCAGGCACCGATACTGTGGATATTGCCCTGACGGCCATCGTGCGCGAGCATTTTACTCCCGGTGCCAAAGCGCCTCAGATACGTCTTGACCCGGCAACTCTTGATCTCGGACGAGTCGGACATGCGGCCCGATTGCGCCGCCAGCTGACAGTCAGCAACGCCGGCAATGCGCCCCTGATAATCCGTCAGGTCAGCTGTCTCGACCCCGCGGTGTCAGTCACGGTAAAGCGCGATGCTGTAGTGAAGCCCGGAAAGACACTGAAGATTCCTGTCGACATCGATCTCGCCCGAGCAGGCAATTCCGCTATGCTCAACGCCATGATCGTCATAATTGCCAACGACCCTGTTGTGCCGCGCTCCGTCGTGCGTGTCGTCGGCGAACTTACCGAATGAAAACTTCAACACCATGGAACACATCGAAAACGATAAAGAATTCAACGGCCTGACCGTTAACGGAGGTGTCAATCAGCCGCCTCAGGTTAATCCCTACATAACGCGCCGCCGGCGCAAGCCGCTCCCGACGGCTGCCGAACTGACCGAGGGCATTCTCCGCGGCGACACAACGCTTCTGAGCCGCGCCGTGACGCTTGTCGAGAGCCTTGTGCCGGAACACCGTGCGGTTGCGCGCGAGGTCATCGAGAACTGTCTGCCTCATTCCGGCAACTCCCGCCGGATAGGAATAACCGGCGTTCCGGGCGCCGGAAAAAGCACGTCGATTGATGTTTTCGGCCTTCATGTCCTTAAAGATGAACGCGCAAAGCTCGCCGTGCTCGCCATTGACCCGTCGAGTGAGCGCACCCGCGGAAGCATTCTCGGCGATAAGACGCGCATGGAACGTCTCGCCGTCCATCCCAAGGCTTTTATCCGACCCAGCCCTTCTGCCGGCTCGCTCGGTGGCGTGGCCCGTAAGACGCGTGAAACGATAATTCTCTGCGAAGCCGCCGGTTACAACAATATATTCGTCGAGACCGTAGGCGTCGGGCAGAGCGAGACCGCCGTCCATTCGATGGTCGACTTCTTCCTGCTCCTTCAGGTTGCCGGAACGGGCGACGAGCTTCAGGGAATCAAGCGCGGAATCATGGAGATGGCCGACGGAATAGTGATCAATAAGGCCGACGGCGACAATGTGCATCGTGCGCAGCTTGCGCAGGCCCAGTTCCGCAGCGCTCTCCATCTGTTTCCGCCGACAGAGAGCGGCTGGACTCCCGAGGTGCTGACCTATTCGGGTTATTACGGCCTCGGAATCGACGAGGTGTGGGATATGATCGACCGTTATTTCGAATTTGTCAGAAACAACGGGTATCTTATGGCGAAGCGCCTCCGTCAGGCCCGCTACTGGATGTATGAGACTATCAACGAGAGCCTGCGCAGCGATTTCTACGACAATGCCTCGATTCAGGAAATGCTGAGGAAGTGCGAGGAAGGCGTGACTCTCAACGAAATGACATCATTCGAGGCGGCACGCCGCGCTCTTGAGCTTTACGAGACGCTCCGCCACAAATGAACCCCGTGCGTGGGCAATGCGTTGAGATAATAAATCTAAAATAGTAATGCCCACCGTTAATATGGCTCCTTTCAAGCGCCGGATTATAACTTCAGTCGCCGATGCCGGCGAGATCTCTTTCGACCGATTCACTGCCGCAGACATTCCTCGGGTGGCCCGTCTTGCCGCTTTGTCGGGGAGCCGCGGATGCGATCTGACAGTCGGCGGTATATTCCTTTGGCAGAGCTATTTCAGATACCGGCGTGCTTTCGTCGGCGACACAATGCTTCTTCGCGGAGTCAACGAAGACGATGTCTCCATGCAGGCGTTCTCATTGCCTCTGGGAATAATGCCGCTCGCACAGAGTGTGTCGCTCCTGCGCGACTACTGCGATCTCACCGGCAGCCATCTGCGGTTCTCGGCTGTGCCTGAAGAGAGAGTCGATGAATTGCGGGCGCTCGGCGCCACGAGTGTGATCGAGCTGACCGACTGGGCCGACTATGTCTACGATGCGACGGAGCTGGCGAGCCTGACCGGCAAGCGGTTCAACAAGAAGCGTAATCATGTCAACCGTTTCCGTGCCGACAATCCTGGCTTCGAGCTTTGCGAGATGACTTCCGACATGGCTCCCTCGCTGCTCGATTTCATGAATCGTCTGCCTGTCGACGGGTCAAAGCCTCTGATGGCCGATTATGAGCGGCGTCAGGTTATTGATCTGCTGCGTGATCTTCCCGATTTCCTTCAGGTTATGGAAGGCGGTGTGCTGACGACCCCCACTGACGGAATTGTGGCTTTCACGATCGGCGAGATCGTGGGCGACACCCTCCATCTCCATGTCGAGAAAATGCGCCACGACATCGCTGGCGCCGGAGAAGCCATCAACATGCTCTTCGCGGCGTTGTCGACAGCGCGACATCCGCAGATCCGCTATATAAACCGTCAGGATGATGCCGGCGATCCCGGGCTGCGTCGGGCCAAGGAATCGTATCATCCCCTTTACCGGCTGCGAAAATACAACGTCATTTTCTGACGCCTTTCTTTTACTAAACGTCGGCTGTGGCCCAGCCGGCGATATTGCGGGTATCGGGATAAAAGCTGACTGCGACTTTCATTACCGGGCGCCCGTCGGTGGAGAACGGCAGAGCAAAGCATCCGACATCGACGACAGCCTCGGGAGCGGCCCCGCCGCTGTCGAAATCGAATTCGATTACAAATACTCTTGTCTTTGTCCCGGCTACCAGGTCGGTATGCTTCGCCGACGGCCGATATTCGGCCTGAATATATCTGCTGAGCAACGTCGCCAGACAATAAATTATATTCCGGCCGTTCAGCCCGGGCCCGTCGAAAAAGCGGCGCATTGTGTCGAAAAAATTGCTCAGGTTTTCATCGGTAAGCGCTCTGGCAAGCCTGACAATCAGCTCGCGGCCATGAGCCGCGTCGCTGACGGCCGTAACCAGAGGTAGCATCCGGTTCATGAGTCCGGCCGCCATCTCACGGTTCGGATAGCCTGTCGTATATGTGCGCAGATAAGGGTCAAAGCCTTTTATTGTCAGGTATCCGGCTGCGTAAAGCATTGTTTCGGGGCTGTGGGCGCACATGCCGGCCCCTGTCAGCACCGCCGCGTCACATTCGATTCTGTTGAATTCTGCGAGCGGTCGGTCCGAACCGGCTATAGCTTCCGGGATTTTCTGCGACAATGTCGCGAGTGCCCTGAATTCGCCGATTCTGTCGCTTTCGAAAGCTTTGAACAGAGCTGCCGGGTTGTAAACGCCGACAAGATCGCCCGAAAAACAATATGAGCCGTAGAAGTCTTTAAGAAGTGCCAAAGCTTCGGCCGGGGTTGCTCTGACAGTTTCGGCGAGCCGCTCTACCGATGTTCTGAAATTGTCGCGGACTTCCTCGCCGGTTATGCCGCAGATGGTTGAAAACCGTGGTTCAAGCGATATGTCGCGCACTTTGTCGACTGCCTCGACGCCGGGCGGCCTTCCGCATCCCGTCAGCATTGCGAATCTGACATTCCTGTCGTTGGCTCTGAGCGCCGAAACAAGGTCGGAGAGCATCTGTGCGTTATGCTGTTCGAGCGCTGTGTCATCAGCGGTATCGGCGACGGGCTTGTCGAATTCGTCGACAAGCACAACTACTTTCCGTCCTGTCGAAGCGGCCGCAGCTTCAATCACGCGCCCTAACCGCGAATATACCGAGCCGCCGTTGTCGGGCAGTCCGTAGTCATCGCTCCATTCCGCCAGATACCCGTCGAGAAGCTCTTCGAGCGCGCCCTCGTTCCGGTAGGCCTGTCCGCCGAGGTCGAGCCGGAACACCCGATGGCAGGGCCATTCGCCCGGTTCGAGCCTGTCGATGTCAAGCCCTTCGAAAAGTTTGCGGTTGCCGCTGAAATATTCGTCGAGGGTCGACAGCAGCAGGCTCTTTCCGAACTGAGGCGGACGGCTCAGAAAAAAATACTTGCCTGAGTCGACGAGATCATGGATAATAGCGGTCTTGTCGACATAGAGGCAGCCCGAGCCGCGCACCTCGGCGAAATTCTGCAATCCGGCGGGATAAATCATGATAGATACTTTTGCCAACAAATTTAGCAAAAATCTTCTGAACGGTCAATTGTCGCACGACTCGACTCGGGCGAAGCACAATGCGACGTATCGTAGCCCAGCTCGGGAAGATTGCCTTCGGCCGCAGCGGACTGTAGCTGACGGCGATCACTACGATGAACGCAAGGCATCCGATCAATATCCAGCCATAGATCTCCTTCATAGAAACCGCCAGTGCCTGACGCATTGTCTGCGACATGATGTCACCGAGCGATTCGCGCGGCAGGGTAGAGACGAAGACGTCGGTGAGGCGTGTGCCGAGTAATGCGCTGTTTTTGGCCACCAGCCGGCTCAGAAGCTCGCCTACGATGGCCGGCCCGAAGGTCGCCCCGACGACGGCCCCCGTGAAGCCGTCGCCGATATAGCTGACGCCGAGCGAGGCATTGATGTCGGGCAACCGCTGCGACCGCGCTACGCTGATGTCGCGGCGCGCCTCTTCGCGGGCGGCCTCCGAGGCCCGGAGGGTTGCACTGTTCTGTTCCGCTGTCTGGAAAATTTCGTCGAGAGACACCACGCGCCGCGACGTGGCACCTCCACTGATGCCCAGTGTGACCGCAAACACGGCCAGACTGAACAATCGTAGATTGCTCATAATGTAAGGTGAAAAAAAGTTGGAAATCGAAGTTAAGGGGTCACTCGCCGATTATCTTCCGGCAGTGTTCTTCCACTTCTCGAGGAATCCCCAGTTGCGCACTTTGCAGCCCGACAGCCTTCCGCGGCAATCGTCGCTACTCATTAAATAAACGCTTGATTCTTTTGACATTAATGATTGGTCGCACTGTATATGCGACTGCAAAGTCACGAAAAACTCCGCGCCCTCGCAAATGCCCCGAATCCCTTGTAAATCTTATAAAACTTACCGTCCGCTAAACCGTAACAGCCATCGGGGAATGTCGACTATGGAAATGCCCTCGTAATCGCTGTCTTCATGGCGCGTCCGGGCAAGCAGCATCTTAGGATAGGCGTCGCGAATCTGCAGCAGCGGCCCGACCTCGCGGCGGAATGTCGCTTCGTCGGCAATGTTGTCGCTGACCTGAACGTATATTTTCTCACTGCCTTTCATGGCCACGAAATCAATTTCTTTCTGATAAAGTTTCCCGACATACACTTCGTATCCTCGCCTTAAAAGGTCGATATAGACTATGTTTTCGAGCATACGGCCCCAGTCCATATTGCGCTTGCCGAGCACGGCAAAACGGATTCCGGTATCGGCAAGATAATATTTGCTCAGCGACTGAAGATAGGTCTTGCCTCTCACATCATAGCGTTTGGCTTCATAAAACACAAAAGCGTGGCAGAGATGTTCGATATAACTTCCTACAGTCATATGGTTGGTTTCATTGCCATTCGCGTTCAATGCCGAGGTGATGTTGCGCGGCGAAGAAATATTGCTGATGTTGTCCATTAAATAATTCGACACCTTTTTTAGCAATGTTGCGTTACCGAGCTTATATTTCTGGACAAGATCCCTTATGAGAATGGTATCGTAGACGTCCCGGATATATTTTTCCTTATCAGTGTCGTTCTTATAGCGATAAGAACCGGCCAGTCCGCCGAGCCGTATATATCGGTCGAAATGTTCGTCAAAGTCTTTCTCAACCTCGAAGTATGAGCAATACTCTCTGAAACTGAACGGATAGACGTGTATCTCCATATATCTGCCTGTGAACAGTGTCGCAAGGTCGCTGCTCAACAGGAACGCATTCGAGCCGGTCAGATATATGTCGTACTTTTCTTCCGAATGCAGGCTATTGATTGTGATTTCAAAATTAGGGCACAGTTGCACCTCGTCGATCATCAGATAGTTGTTGACGCCTTCTCGATAATTTGCTTCGATGTAATCGTTGAGCGCATGATAATCCTTCAGATGTTCAAACTTTATCTTGGTCAGATCTATGCTTATGATATTGGCCGATGCATCAGTCTTGAGGATATGCTCAGAGAAGCCGCTCAGCAGTTTTGACTTGCCGGAGCGGCGTATTCCCGTTATTATCTTAATGTCGGGAGTGTTTATTAAACCCTCTAACTGTCGGAGGTATAGTGGTCTATCTATGAGTTTCATGTGCTGTCGTTTTACAAACTCAAAATTTTTTAGAGTTTGTAAAGCGATGCAAAGATACTGATTATTTTCGAAACTACTCTGATTTTCAGCATAAAATCAGAATAGCCGGCGTCAGCGTGGACGGTTGCGGCGGTTGCTGTTGCTGAGGCGGTCGGGCGACTGCGGAGCGAAAGGATCGTTCATGAAGGGGTCGAATTCCTCTTCTTCGTCGTCATTGTTGCCTTTCTTGCGCTTCTCGCGCTCTTCTTCGGTCTCCCATTTCGGGCGTGGCGGCTTGTTCTTCTTGATGTCCTCCGGCTTCTGGAGGTCGACGGGAGTCTCATAGATGTTCCACTGCTGTTCGACATCCCAGTTCTTCTTCAGATTCAGCTTCTTAGAGAAGTAGAAGACATCTTCGGGCTGCACGGTGTCGGCCACGCTGCCGGTGTCCCAGCGGCCGTTCTGGTTGCGGTCGATGAACAGGCGTGCGTAGTAGGCGCCGGGCGTGACATATTCGAAAGTCGCAACGCCGTTTCTGACCGGTTCGAGTCTGACCGGCTTGTCGGATGATAGCAATTCGACTATGGCGCTGTCAGGACCGAGATCGCCTATGTTGAAAAAGAGGGCGGCGTAGTCCTCGATGGCATGGGTCGAGACTTCCTGAACAAACGGTCGGTTATGGTTGCCGTAGATGTCGGTGACGGCCAGCGAGTCGATGGTTACCCGATATTTGGTTTTCGGCTTCCATGTCATTTCGGTCAGCAGCCTCATCGGCTGAAGGCTGTCGGGAGGCGATGGAATTCTCGCCGCTACGGGCATCCATACGCTGTCGACAAGTTCCTCGATGCGGAATCCCGCCGAGTCGATGCTTGCTGTCGGCGCCGATGTCTCGAAAAGAAGCGGAATATTGAGATCCTGTGGCTGGCGCGATGATATGCCGATATTGACAAATTCGAGCTTAGGCACGCTGTCGGTTTCCTCGTCGCGCTTCTTCTTTTTCTTGGACTGGCGCAGGGCAAACGTCAGAGTGTCGGTTGTGAAGGTTATGTTGTCGAGCGTGTCGGTATGGAGGTAGCGTGCCGCGATTTTCAGCGTGTCGCTGCCGATGAGCGTTGTGTCGCGCAGCCAGTAGGTCAGCGAGTCGAGGCCGGGCGACGACTGGAGCACCGCTTCGCGGTCGAGACGGGCACCGGCGCGCACGGTGTTGAGCAGCGTAAGCTGCGGAAGGCTGTCGCTGTGCGTCGACATTTCCAGCGTCAGGCGCCGGGCGTCGGGGCGTTCATGCTTGACAAGGTAGAGCGGCTTATAGTTCTCGTTGAACCATGTCAGCAGAATGTCGTCGGGGAGGAAGCGTGTGGCGGGGCGCGTCACCAGTGAGTCGTTGCCTGCCGCGTCGGTGAAAGTGTCGGTCACCTCTACGGCCATTGTCGACGGGCTTATGTCGCGGTCGAGAAAGGCTATGTCTTCTGAGCGGTCCCAGTGGAAATCATGGTTCAGGTCGTTGATGGCGAACACACGGTAGCTCCCCGGTTTGAGATTGCGTATGGTGAAGCGTCCCAGAGCGTTGGTCTTGGTGATTCGGTCCATAGGCAGCGTTGTCAGAGCTGTATCTGCCACAGGCGTCGAGTAGACGCCGACGATCATTCCCTGGGCCGGTTCGAGAGTGCGCCCCTCGAAAACAATACCTGAGATCATCAGGGTGTCGATCGACGGGCCTGTCGAGAAGTCGATGGCGAGTCCGTCGAGTATGTTCCCCTCGTTTAGGTCGCGCACGGCGTCGGCGAGGTCGACAGTGTAGGTCGTTGAATCACGCAGGGTGTCGCGCAGGGTTATGCGCACGCGGCGCCCGTTCGAGCTTATCTGTGCCTGCTTTTTCTGAGGGGGCGACACGACGATTTTGTTCATCGGGTCGTCGAGTGTTATGTTTTCGTCGAAGACAATGTCGATGCGGCCGTTGCTGACATTGACCGAACCGGGCGCCGGAGTGGAGCTGACCACCACCGGGGGAGTCATGTCGCGCGGGCCCCCTTCGGGGCGCCCGATGCTCGCGCAGGCGGCAAGCAGAAGTGCCGCCGCAACAACAAACAGGCTTCCCAGGCCGCCGTTATGTCGCATTATCTTCCTCATCGCGATGCCGGTTCAGTTTTTTTGTCGGGCGTCGAGAGCCAGAGCGTAGGCTTTCATCTGCTTGAGCATGGCCAGCAGCCCGTTCGAGCGCGTCGGCGACAGATGCTCGGCGAGTCCTATATCGTTGATGAAATGGAGGTCGGCGTCGATAATCTCGCGCGGGGTGTGACCGTTGAGAACTTTTATCAGCATGGCGATTATGCCTTTGACGATAATGGCGTCGGAGTCGGCCGTGAACTCGACCTTGCCGTCGGCGTCGAGATTGCCGTCGAGCCACACGCGGCTCTGGCAGCCTTCGATGAGGCGGTCGGGAGTCTTGAGTTCTTCTGATATTTCGGGCAGAGAGTTGCCCATGTCGATTATCATCGAATAGCGGTCCATCCAGTCGTCGACTTCGCTGAACTCGTCGGCGATTTCCTGTTGTGTTTCTTCTATTGTCATGTCTGTCAGGATTATTATGGTTTCTCGCGTCGCAACGTAGTCAGAACTGTTGTCCCAACCGCTCCGAGTGTCTTGGCCGAGATAGCAGTCATGTCGTCGGCCATAGTGTGCCAGTAGGGTGGAAATGTTCCGGTTGCGGCGTTGTTACATTCTATGATGTCGATAGCGGGGATTCCGGCCTGTCCGATAAAGATATGGTCGTCGACCACCGGCCCTCCCGGATCGTTGACGAAGATGTCGGCATAACCGATGGCGCGTCCGATAGCCCACACTTTGTCGACAACGGCTCCCGCCTGACCGAGCGACATATATTCGCGGTTGAAGCGCGCTCCGGCGCCTCCGACCATGTCAAGCAGAATTGCGTAGCGCGGCATTGCGTCGGCCGAATAAGGGATGTTGCGGGCCCAGAACTGCGACCCTTTGCACCATGATTCGTTGTCGCCGCTGTCGCCGCTGTCTTCGGCGTCGACGAAAAGCAGGTCGACACCGATTTCAGGGCGGTCGAGGCCGAGCTGACGGGCTATCTCGAGAAGCACACCGACGCCGCTGGCGCCGTCATTGGCTCCGGGGAGCGGCTTGGTGTGGTTCGACTCGTCGGGATCTTCGTCGGCCCACGGACGTGTGTCGTAATGGGCGGCGAGCAGAACGCGCGTCTTTGCCGACGGGTTGAAACTGCCGGTTATGTTCGTCAGTTCGACTCCGTCGATCTCGCCGCGCTGAAGGACGACGGTGTCGGCGCCGCGGCGCTTCAGCTCATTCTGCAGCCAGCCGACGATGGCGGTGTGGCCAGCCGAGCCGGGATTGCGCGGCCCCATGTCGACCTGAGCTTTCACTGCGGCATAGGCGCTGTCGGCGTCGAAAGCGGCGGCCACGATGTCGGGCTCGGCCGATGCGGCGTTCCCTTTGTCGGCGCTTCGTCCGCCGCAGGCGGTGGCCAGCAATACTATGGTGGCAGCTGAGAAAAGGCTTATTTTCATCCTATTGACAGGTTTTGATGGTGCAAAATTACTCAATTCCGCCGAAAACGCAATAAGACGCGATAAAGCATTGCTGCACAGAAAGCTCCGGCTATGTCGGCTGCGAAATCAGCCCATTCGGCCGTGCGTCCGAGACCCATTGACTGTTGCAGAATCTCGATAAGTCCCCCGAATGCCGATGCGGCTACTGTTGCCGCTATCGCCACACGAAGTGATGGCAGTCTGCGTCGTGTCAGACGGAAGTCGAACATGAATGTCAGTGTCAGCAATCCGAACATGGCGGCATGGGCCAGTTTGTCGGCGCCCGGAAACATCGGGGGTGTGTCGTCGGGCAGAGGGCGCGGAGCGAGTGTCAGATAAAGAATCAGAGCGATGAGGATTACCGAGGCCACTCCGGCGGCTGGATGTCGGCGGCTGTTCATTGGCGCGAGAATCTGACGATCATAGCCGGGGAACCGCTGTCGCACGAGCGGCGGTCGGCGCGGTAAAGTGTGTCGAGCGCGTATGCCGCGCCGTAGCGTTCCTTCCATAGCGGCATATCGTGCTCGTTGACAACAAGGAAGCCGGCACGAGGCAGCTCGGTGTCGGTTTCTTTCGTCTGCGACGAGCCGTCTTCGGGCGCGAACAGCCTCAGGCGGTCGCCGAGATAGAAGGCCGCAGTGTAGTAGCGCAGCATCTTGATGTCGTTGAATGTATAAGTGTGGCTTACTGTAGGGTCGATACGTCCGATAGCTTCGGCAAGCTGTTTGTCGCTCCGGGGGTTGAGTGCCGCCGGAAGAATAACGCCCGAGACAAGCCAGTAGATTGTCAGTGTGGTCGCTATGGCGGCGAAAGCCTTGCGCTCACCTTTGCCGCGGGCAGCGAAATAAAGGGCGGCGCCCGACGTGATGGCGGCAGTGGCTATCAGAATCCAGCCTGTCGCTCCGGGGCCATCGGCATAGAGAGTGCGGGCGAGGTCAAGGGCCTCCCCTTTGAGAGCGGCTGACTGAGCCGAGGCGTCGATGAGGCAGAAGCCGACAGTGGCGAACGACACAATCAGTCCGACTGACGCGATTATGGCGGTATAGACGCTGACGACTCCCGACCTGACCGCTATGAGACGTTTGCCTAAAAGCACTGCAAACCAGCTCAGGAAAGGATATAGCGGGAGAAGATAGACGCTCCGTTTGCTGGCGGGAAAACAATAGAATATGAATACCGTGGCTACTGCCGTGAGCGATATTAGCGATGCCGCCGACATGGAGTCGAGGCGTTGCCGCAGACTCAGGCGTTTCATATGTTTTCGCCGCAGCCGTTTTAGCGAGAAGAGCGATAGCAGGGCGCCGAGCGTATATGGAAGCATGCCGGCGGCTACGGTCTGGACGTTATACCACCACGGGTTGACGTGAGATTCATATGACATTGTGCCGGTGAACCGTCCGAAGTTTTCTTCGAGAGCGAGCCTGAGGAATCTGTCGCCTCCGGCATTGTAGGCACCCCAATACCATATGGCGGGAACGACGAGCGCGAGAAGTCCGTTGGCTGTCATGAGCCCGAATGTCGGCCAGAAGCGCCTGTGACGCAGTAAAAAATATATGCCGGCGATGAGGCAGGGCAGAACCATTCCGACAGGCCCTTT
>ULXW01026929.1_pt1 | contig 20956 bp, 30 predicted proteins | sample 1961661 | NCBI WGS metagenome assembly ULXW01 (sample SAMEA4835849, study PRJEB28245) | human gut metagenome | biome: gut microbiome; material: fecal sample | place: Denmark | collected 2008 | reverse complement strand
ATGGAGTTAAAATAGATATTTAATAATATTGTTTTATATTTTTTTAAGATGTAAATAAGATGTAAAAATTCATCTATTTTCCTATTAATTCATTATATTTCTTTTGAGTACCACTTAACCAATATTTATTTAATCCTGTTGGATCATTAGCAGCACCTATTGGACAATATTTAGGCTGAATTTTTTCTAAAGTATCTAATCCTATATCAAAGTAATTATACTTTAAATTATTTAGGTAAGCTTCTATTCCATCATCTAGTGAATCATATGATCTTAAACCACTATTGCACATCATACCACCAACATTATTAAGTTCTTTAAAAGCATAAGATGTATAGTTTCCAGTTTCATGCTTAGAAATAGCAATTGATATTAGTATTTGCTCCTCGCTTAAACCTATTTCTTTTCCTTTATCTGATATTTTACAAGAAACACTATCAAATTGACATACATCTTCTTTTTCTTCAACTGGTGATATATATGTAGGTATAGAAGAGAATTTTATATCATTCAAAGATATTTGTATTTCTTTTCCATTTTTCTCGAACATGCTATAAATGTCTAATCCTAAATTAATGATTAATAAATAAATTATTGCTACTTTCATTATTCTAGGTAATTTATTAAATAGTTTTTCAATCAATCTATTAAATGCTTTCAATCCAAAATAAATTGCAGAAAATATTCCGACTATTAAATAGATCATATTCTTCAAAATATTCTTAAATAATTTTGACATTTTTCTTTTTAATTTGTTTTTTCTGGAATATCTAGTAACCCTATTTTCCATATTATTGAGCCACCTTTCCAAAATCAATAACATATTCACCATCATAAATAGGAACATATTTATCACTTGAATTTTTATAAATTGCTATAACCAATTTTACCCCTTTAATTATCTTTTTCATTTGACATTTGTAACGAACTATTATATAATTTTAGTAGGAAAAGGATTTTACTCCTTTCCTACAATAACTATATTTTTATATTTAATAAAGATATAGCCTTGATTTGCTAATTCGTAACACGCAGCTAAAGTTAAATTACGAATTGGCTTTTTCTTTGTATCGTTCATTACTTCTCCTTTCTGTAAGATTCTTTCTTTATCTTACATATTAATTATATCACATTTAGTACTATATGTCAATACTTTTTCTTGATTTTTAGTACTAAATGTAGTAAAATAATATTAGGAGGGATAAAATGAGTGATTTTAATCAAAAAGAATACATCAAAGATTGGAAAAAAGAAAATTATAAACAATTCAAAGTAGAGTTAAAAAAAGAAGAAAAGGAAAATCTTGATAAAGAACTCAAAAAGCACAATTTATCTGGATCTGATTTTGTTAGAATAGCATTCGATTATCTAAAAAGAGGAAAATTAAAAAAAGAGGAAAAAGACAACTAGTCCAATTCCTCTTTTATTTTATTCTATGACTATTTGAAATTTTGTAGCAGTAACCCCATATACTCCAGCATAACCATCCTGACTATTATTTTTTTCATTATCGTACTGATATGGATAATTGTTAACTTTATATTTGGCTTTTTTGTAAGGTCTAATATTTTTAGGAGTATAATAGTAAACTTCTACACAATCGATTATATTGCCATTACCAGCATAGCCATTTATCTTATCTTTTATGTTATAATCAGTAACATAAGGAAGCCATCTTCCTTTAACTATTATATTTCCATTATTATCTTTAATTTCTTTTATGTGTACTCTATATCTAACAGAGCCTTTATCTACTCTAATGGCAAGACCAGTTATAGGGCTATTCTCGTAACCAGCATAATCCTCTAGATTTTTAACTTCTTTTAACCAGCCATGTTTTTTAGTTCTAGCCATATAATAAACATTTACTTCATTTGATGTACTTTCATTATTAATCTTATTTGCTTCATCTGCAATATACTGCATTTTACTTCTTAAGTAGTCACCTGGACAATCTGTAGAGGTAAACATTGAATGCCAAGTTAAATTCTTCCCTGGTACTAATGTTCCTAGTCCTCTTCTTTTAGCAATATCTGCAACCAATTTAATAACAGCATTTAGAGTGATGTCGTTAACATACCATGAATTATCATTGTCTGATATTTCGATAGTTATTGATTTACAATTGCTATCCCAATTAGAGTTTGTCCAAGCGGTATCTTCTTCATCAACATAATTAGCAATACTGCCATCATAACCTACACCATAGTGAGAACTACCATATCTGCCTTTTGTTTGAAATATTCTTCCACACTGTTCTGCAGTTAATCTTCCGGCCATATGATGAATGGTTATTGCCTCAATGTTTCTACCACTTCTACCTTTAGTATAGTTACCTTCATCAGCAGGTACTACTTTTTGTGTTAGACTTGACTTACTCATCTACTTCATCTCCCTTACCATTACTTAATTCCAATTCCATTTCTTCTGTAATTTTAATTTCTTCCATACTAATTACCTTCTTTCTTTAACAAATCATTTATATTTTTTCCAAGATCATATGCTCCACCAGTAAGCAAACCTGCTACCATAATCGAAGCATTAAAATCTTTGGTCATTATGTAATTGATAATTGCTACTATTATACCTATTAATAAGTTTTGCACTGGTATTAATTTATTGTTAAATTTAGGATGCTTTTTAGCAATTAAACCACACACATAAGTAACCAAAATTGTTACTAAAGTCATAATTGTTGTAATATCCATCTAAATCACCTCCTACTTCATTCCTAATTTTACAAATATAAATGCTATAACACCACCCACTAAAGCCGACACTACAAATCCCCAAATAGAATCTAGTTTTTTACTGGGCTTAGCTTCGATTGCTAATACTCGATTGTCTATATTTGTCATATCTTCTCGCATTGCTTTCATCTCTGTAGCTATTGCCTGAACAGATAAAGCAAGATTATGAATATCATCAACTTTCAATTCCAACTTGTCTAATCTTTTTGTATTAGATTTACTTCTCTGCTCTGTCTCTACTAATCTTTCTAATTCTTCTTTTTCCATATTATTCCTTTCTAAACTGCTTCTACTGTCAAATTAGTACCATCATATCTTATATAATGTTCGGGATTAGCAGTTCCATATTGAACTATTAATTGTATGTAATCACCTTTTTCAACATCTAAAATACATGGACTAATACTTGTAGAACTCCAAGCACCTATTCTTCCAACCATACTTGTAAAATCAGTTTTTACGCCATTTTTAAAAATCTTAAACCAAAGCCAATCTGTTGTTGCATTTTTTGCAAAAGCATTCATATTTATTTTTATTCTTGAAATATCATCACCAATTTTTATAGAATGATTAGAACTATCAAATTCAAGTTTTAAACCTTTTTTAGAATATTTATTAAAGGCAACTATTGTTTCATCTGAATTTTTAATACTTTGATCCGCAGACAATGTTAATGTAATAATATTTTTTTCCATATTATCTGCACCTAATATTAAATTATTATCTAAATTAACTATTGTTTTATTTTGCATTATTTTTGTATTTAATCTATTTTTTCTACTTCTTACAAACGACTTGATTTAGTCTGTTGTCTTTGTATATCTTAAACAAACATAACAAATTCTTGCTCCAAGTGTACTTGGAGATCTAAATCTAATTTCACCACTATTTTTGTTAGCCCAAACTCTACACCAATCCGAAGTTGCATAGTACCAATTGATTGGTAATGTTTCTGACTCGCCCATTATATATGAAGCACTTTCATCTATCCATATATTATCAACATTAGAAATATTATAAGAAACAAATTTATTGCTATTGTCACCAATTTCAAATTGAACAACTTTTTGATAAATAGGTTTCTTATTTATCCACTTACCAATTTTTTGCTCATCTGAAGAATATACATTACCAGAATCCAGATATGTTTTTAATGTTTGATTATCATATTCAATATTTTCACTTCTTAATATTTTATTATTTTCTAAATCAATTTTTTGTTTATTCATATAAATAGCATTATTTATTATGCTATTCTTCTCCAACGATAAACCACTATTGTTGGTTGAATATTATTATGTGCATTTCCTCCGCCTCTTTCAGTAGTTATTGCCGCTCCAGCCACACCATCTTTTGAATCAGACAGACCTGCTACATATATACTACCGCCTTTACTCATATTTTGAAGATAATATCCATTATGAGTATGAGAAGGCATTTCATCGATAGTTAATGTATGTTCTTTTTCTCCAACCATTTTACCTATAGTATTGAAATCAGTATCATTTGGATCTATACATACAGTTACTCTTCCTTTTCCATAAAGTTCCCAAGTTCCAATATAACCATCATCACCTGGATTATTCGGATTGGAGCTTTCTAAAAAGTCACCGATTCGATAATATGGTCTAGGATAGACAGCATTCCCATCTTTATCATATAATTGAACTGCACTATTCATAATAGTCACCTATCGTTGAATAGAAAGAAGTAGAAGTATTTTCTAAATTAAATACTTCCCTCCTTTCTTTTGGAAGAATTGCTAAATAATGCAACCCCCCCCCCTCGTAAACTTGTTGTTAATTTTTTTCATTTTATATCATCCTTTCTTTTTTTTAATTTGAAGAATTACTATCTGTTACAATAGTATAGGTTAATGTTTTATCTAGTTTAGTATTAATTGATTGCAAAGTTTCATTTATTGATGTTAAAGATTCAGATATTTCATTAAAATTCGCTATGATTTTATCTTGAAAGCCATTAAACCATTTTGACTCAAATGGTGTAGAAGTATCTGGCAAATCCTTAAATTCTTTTTTTACTATCGCTTCCATTTATCTTTACCTCCAATTCTTTTATCTTTGATTCTAATTTTTCAATAATAAGTTGTTGCTCTTTAATAGCCTGTAAGCATAATGCTGTCATTGAATAATTGTCAACACCTATTTCTTTTCCATCATTATCTACTGAAGTAATTAAATGTGAGTAATTATACTTATCACCAATAACAAATCCTAAATGCTTTTTATGATCATCAGATTCTGATTTTAAATTATATTGATAAATATCAGTTGCCATTATTTCTTCAATTGCACTTGTGAACTTTTCAAAGTTTTTCTTACTACTTTCTAAAGATGTTTGGTTTAGTAAAACACAATCTATGGTACCATTCTGATATAAACTTGTTTTTAATGATATACTATTTTCATCAACTGAATATATTTGAAAAGCTCCTGTTTTTGCCGCATCAAATTGCAATGAAACAAAATCAGCAGTATCATTACAAGAAGAAAAGAAGCGATAATTACTATTATTTTGATTTGCAAAATAAAAATCACCAGTTGTCTTTAAACTGTTAAATATTGCACCTTCTGTTCCTATACGAGAAATAATTTGACCATTTTCATCTTGTATATTCAAAAGTTTATCTATATATTTGCTATTAAATTCTATAGTATATTCATTATTAGAGTTTTTAACTAAATTATTTATTAATATATAATCACGAGATGTTACTTTACCATCCTTATCATAATCTAAATATTCTATTTCTTCATCAGTCAATGTAATATTTCCCATCAAATAATTTCTTATTTTTGTAACATCATCTTCTGTAAAAGGAATTACATTTTTTTTATGGATTCCATACAGTTTATTTTCATCTATTACAAATCCCCCGATTTCTCCACTCTTTGATGCTATATTTCCTTCTTTTGTAACTGAAAAATTAGGACTTTCTATTTCAATCTGATCAGATAATAAGTTAAACTTTTTATTTTTTAGATTTAATCTATCACTTTCTATTTGAATTAACGAACCATCTTCATTTTTTTCTGTACTCATATTTATTTGTGCAATAATTTGATTTTTGTCTGTTTTCTTTTCCAATTTTAAATCTATATTTTCATTATTAACATTAATTAAAGCATTCATTTCTACTCTTCTGGCAAATATATCAGTATAATCATTTTTTTTGGCATAAGTTATAGTATAAATCAGATTAGAAAAAGATTCCATATAGATTTTATTGTAGCCTTCATTTAATTCAATATTTACTAATAATAACTTTTCTATAACTTCATTATCTAAAGTATATAAAGATAAATCATTATTAACTCCAATTCTTCTAATTATATAAGAGCCTGTATCATCAGTCACAAATTCATCATAAACACCATTTAATGTATTTAATTTTCCTATATTTGTCTGAATTTTTTTCTTATTACCATTTATATCTTCTACCACTAAATTAGAACTTTTAAAAAATGTATTACTTCCCAAAAAAGTTTGATTTGATAAAAAGAACAATGATAAATCACCCTTTATAGAAAAAGAAATGATACTTCCTTTAGCAGCATCAGTAATCTCGATATAATTATTAGCAGTTAAAGTTCTAGTGACATCAACTAATTTATTTACTGACAAAGTCAAATTATCATATCCTTCAATTAATGAAGTATCTATTTTTCCAGAAGTAATAAAGTTAGCATTAAATCCACCATCAATAGTCCAAGCAGTTGCAAATGTACCATTGATACCAGTATTGCTGAAACCGATACCACCATTATTCATTAAAATAACATTTTTTGCTTTTTCTTTTGGTAATTTATCTACAATTAATATTTTATCGCCATCATAAATTACAAAGGAATTTCCTAAAGTACCCCATATTTTATTAGTGGCATCTATAAGTTCTTTTTCTAAAAATGATTTTGTTTCGTTTGAATTATCTTTGGAAATTTCATTGGCGATAGTATTCATATTTTTTAATAAGTCTTTTAATTTGTTTCTGAAATTACCAAATTCGATATTTTTGTATTTCTTACTAATTACATCCCACTTTACCGAAATGACATTTGTTGTCATTTTTATATTTAATTTAGGATGGTCAACATAGATTATATCTCCTACATCAGTTATATTGTCCAAGTTAGCAGATAAATTATAATTTACCTTCGGATACTTATTTTCTTCTAAATAACTTTTGGCTTTTAATCTTAAATTTGCAATCAATCTTTCTGTAAAATCTTCATCAGATTCATTTTTTTCTTGTTCTAGATCTTGATCTATTTTTACAATTTTTGAAAAAGGAATATCATACAATTTATCTTTAACTTCTAAATATTTTTCTGGAAGTAATAGACCATTTTTACCAACTGGCATAATTTTTGTGACAACATTGTCCCATACTTCTTCTGCTCTTATACTAGTAATATTTTTTCTGTATTTTACAACCACTCCTCTGTCAACACCAATATTTTGTTTTATACTTATATTGAAATTATCTCTTACTAAATGACCTCCCCATCGATCAATCAATGTAGTAATTGCTTCACTTAATGGTTTCCTAACACATCTATAAGAATTAGTACTAGTAACATCTGAATTAGTTGTAAATGGTGTTTCAACATCACAATTTTTGTTAAGATAATTTAGTGCATAATTACAATCTTTATCGACTATATATTTATCATCGATCATGTAATTATCAGTATCAAAATAAACATGATTAGCCTTAACTTTTATTCTTGTATTAGTTTTTTCAATTTTTACTATTCTAAAAGATTGATTTCCCTCTGGAAAAGGTGTAGGGCAATTGATTATCATACTTGCTTGATAATAATCAACTTTTTCAATAGAATCTTCTACTTCAATATAATAATCACCATTGTCCTCCTTAAAAACAATCGCAGATAAAGGATGTAATATTTTAATTCCATTATTATTAAATAATTTTTCACTAGAATCATATACCCTTATCATTATAACCACCTACTTTTTGGATCAATTATTATTCTTGTTAATGTTCCAGTCCAAGTAATTGTATTTTCACCACTTTTTAAAAGTGGAAATTCGCCTAACATTTGTCTATTTTTTAATGCACCATTTAAATAAGCATCTTCCTTTTCACTATCGATAACTACTTGTCCATCTGTATCAAAAGTATATTTAAAAATTTCTACTGTATTTAAATAAAAATGTAATTCACCACTACCATATAAAGTAATAATAGGTTTGGATACCTCCAAGCCTACATTTGTAACTTTTATTTCACTTTGATTAGCTATAGTTACATCTACTTTAGATTCATTTATTTTATATTTATATGGTTGAACTATAAAATTAACATCAGCCTTTCTAAATCTTATCAATCTATTAAAATCAATAGAATCAACTATTTTTGCTTTATAGTATTTATCAGATTCATTACTAAATGTTATATTTCCTTCGCCATTAAAATATTCAATAATTTTATCTATATCAAAATTTCGTGTTAAACCTATATTTAGTTTTTTAGAATATGATTCATATCCCAAATCTTCTAATAAAGAACCATCAACACCATCGATAATTGTTTCTTTTATTCTCATTTTAGGCTTAGTAATAGGTGGTAATTCACTAATTAATAATCCAGATATAGTATTACTACTAATACCTTTAAAAATTATACTATTACTCATGAATATACCACCTCTTCCACAGCATTTGTAACAAATGTTCCCATTTCTTTTTCATCCATTATAACTTTGACATCTTTTAAAGCAGTTTTAAAAGCAACTACCATATTATCAAACGAACTTGAACTTGCAACATTTTGATAACTATTGCTACCAATTTTTGAATTTATTGTTGTATCAAATTCTGTAGGAATTGCATTAGCCATTTCTTGTGTTACATCATCCATTGTGTCGCTAAATCCCTCGCCAATTCCAAGTGCTAGATTTGTTCCTATTTCATCTCTAAACAATCTAGATGGTGAATTAATACCAAATAATTTTTTTATAAAACCAGTAACATTTCCAACCCAACCTTTAATTTTATTTTTGATCCAATCAAGATTATTAGTAAGACCAGCCCATAAGCCTTGTACTAGATTTTTTCCAGATTCAGCCATCATAACAAAACCATTTTTCAATCCTTGTACTATTGATGAAAGTAGTTTTGGAACACTACTTATCAACTGAGGAATTGCTTTTATAAGTCCTCTTGCTAAAGCTCCTATTAATAATCCTGCTGTTGTTATAATTTTTTCCATCATTTGAGGATTAGTTAGTGTAACAACTAATTTATCAATTATTTCTGGTATTCTTTCAACTAATTTAGGTAAAGCATCAATTAATCCTTGTGCCAAAGATATAATTAATATAAGTGCAGCATCAACAAGCATATCGATGTTATTAATTAAAGTATCAACTATTAAAAGCACCGCATCAACAAGTGCGGGTATCAAAGTTGGTAAACTTTCAGATATACCCTGTACTAATGCTAATATTATTTGAACACCAGAATTAATAATAATCGGTAAACTTTCGATGATATATTGTAAAATATTTCCAACTAAATCACTTATTACAGGCATTAATGCAGGAATATTTTCTGTAATTCCATAAACCAACGACATTATTATTTCTGATGCAGCATCTAATAAATATGGCAAATGCTCCATTAATTTATCTACAATATTTGGAATAACATCAGCAAAACTTGATACTATATTTTGAATTACTGGTAAAACATTCCCAAATACACCCAAATTAGTCTCTGTTCCATCACCAAATATCGTGGTCATAAGATTTTCAATTAGCGAACCCATGTTTTTACCACCATTTGCAAGATCTGTTAAAAGATTTTGCCAAGCACTTTTCATCGATTTTACTGATCCTTCTATAGTGGTTCCTGCTTCTTTTGCAGTTGTTCCTGTTATTCCCATTTCCTCTTGCATTACATGTATTGCTTGTGTTATGTCAGCAAAACTTGAAATATCATATTTTATACCACTTATTTTTTCAGCATCTGCTAACAACCTTTCCATTTCTGATTTTGTTCCACCATAACCTAATTTCAAGTTATCTAACATTGTATAGTTTTGTTTTGCGAACCCTTGATAAGCATTTTGTATCATAGACATATCTGTCCCCATTTTATTGGCATTATCAGACATATCAGTAATTGCCATATCTGCAACCTCCGCACTTTTGGCCGTATCATTATTTAAACTCTGTAATAAACTCGCCGAAAACGATGTTACTGTCTCCATGTAATCATTTGCGGATAAACCAGCATTTTTATATGCATTATTGGCATAGTCCTCAACAATATTTGCACTATCTTTAAATAGTGTCTCTACACCACCTACTAACTGTTCATAATTAGCATAACTATCTAATGCTTGTTTACCAACATCTAAAAAAGCTTTTCCAATTTCTAATGTTGCACTACCAATTTTTTTTAGTCCTCCAACAATTACATCACCCAAAACATTTGCTTTAAGTACATCGCTAAATTTTAATGCTCCATCTCCTGCATCTTCAAAACCTTTTTTCATTTCTTTGAGTTCTTTATTGCTTTTATCGGTGGCATCTTCCATTTGCTTTAATTGATTTTCTGCATTATTTAGTTGTGTTTTAAATAGTCTAACTGTTTCATTATTGCTACCATATTCTTTTTCCATTTTGCTAAGAGCTTCTTTTAACTCTTTGACTTTATCTTTTTGTGATTGTAATGTATTCTTCATAGAATCATAAGAAGTTTTTGCTTGCTTTATATTTTTGTCTCCATTTGAAAATTCAGTGTTTGTTAGTTTTAACTCACTTGAGACTAATTTTAAATTGCTAGTAATATCTCTTAAAGCCTTTTTGTATTCATCTTCACCATTAAGTTTGACTGTTCCTCCAAAAGAACTTCCTTTTGCCATTTGTTTTTACCTCCCTTCTAATCAGGTAAAAATTCACCATCATGACTGTTTATTTCTTCCAATTCACGATAAGTTGTTTTACTTAATTTAAAATCGTAATGATTTTTATATTGTTTGTATAATTTAAAAAATTTATAAAATGTCATTCTACCTATTTCTTTATCAGAGTAAAGTAGTAAGGTATGACCTACAAAATAAAACCACGAGAAATCTATCTCATCATCATAGTTCTCGTGGATTACATGTTTTTTTGAGTTTCACCAGTATTAGTTGAATTCTTAGCAGTTTCCATAACTTTTTTTAGTATTTCATCAAAACCAATTTCTGAAATTATTCTTCCTACTTGTTTTGAATTCAATAAAGGATTATTGTTTCCTTCTATTTCATTTTCAATTTCAATTCCTTCATTAATCATGATCATAAGACCATTTTTCAAATCTTTTATATTTGGCTCTGATTTGTTGCTAGACACTTTTTCTCCCCAGGCAGATATAGAACCATATTGATCTTGTATTTCTTCCATAACATTCAAATTAAAACACAATGGATAAGTTCTATTTTCAGTTACGAAGTGAACCATTTTATCTTTCATTTTATATTCCTCCTAAAAAAATAAAGGCAGAAAATTGATATTAATCTTCTGCCTTATTTTGATTTTCTTTTTTGTTATTATCGATTACTTTAACATAATCTTTTATTTCTTTATATCTATCCTTAGATACAGTTAATTCTTTATCAACTTTATACAATTCTTTAGTATCTTTATCTTTAAACATACTAATTACTTTTACATTAATCATTTTTCCCTCCTATGCTGATGGTGATAATAAACCATCTAAATAAGTAGTTGCAGCAGAAAGTGTATCAAATGTTTGATGTTTTTCCCAGTCTCCTTCTTTTAAACCATTAAAGGCTTTCTCAAGTTTCATTACTTTTCCCTCAAGTGAAGAAGTATTAAATTCAATACTTTGACCTTTTGTTTTATTATCACTAGTTATTTTTGTAAATCTTACTCTAGGAAAAAATTCAACTTTATATTTCTTTGAGCCATTATACATTTTAGGAACTATGTGACCATAACTTAATTCTGGTGCAATATCATTTTCATTTGATGTTACTTCACCTTCAGTAGTTATAGTTTGACCAAATATTGTTGCAACGAATTTATCTTCATCATCTGCTATAGTAATGTTTAATGTTCCATCAATAAATGAATCATCATGTTCTGCTAAACCATCATTTGCATATAATTCTGCATTCGCATAATTTGGACTAAATTTTTCGTCTATCACTTTTTCAAATACAGGTACACTATTACCAGTTAATGCTTTAAGTTTACCTGCTTCTTCATCATGTAAATTATATTTTGCTATCTTAAAACCGACTCTAGCCATTTTCTATCATCCTCTCTTTCTCAAATGAACAGGTTTTATGATATAGTCCAGTATCGTCATCTAACATCTCTGAACTATCACCACTCCAAACCCAGTCGTTTTCTTTCATCATTTGTTTTACTTTTTTTAGAATATTTAAATAATTTTTATCACTATATATATCTATATCTAAAGGACATACACTACATAAATCATCATCATTAGCACAAAGTTCAGGAGTTTCATCTAGTAATTTCCAAGTTATAAAAGTTTTTTTGCTTCCTTTATACTTTAAGTGTTCTACAGGTATTTTTACTTTATCAACAATTATTTCATTACCTAAAATTGATTTTACTTCTTCATTCATTAGTTATCACCTATATATTTCTCTTGAACTTTTGTCATTGCCATTTCAATTTCTTTCTTTTTAAAAGACTTTCTCAAGAAGGGCTTTTTTTCTTCAGTTGGAGTGCCATATTCACGAGCCATCGCCTTTAATGGAATAGGTTTTCCTTTTGGATACTTTTTTGTTTTTATACCATCATATCCATAAAAGCCAACATGTGTATTTATTCCACCATCTTTTGGTGTCTTATATACTCGTGTTATTTTCAAACCTTTTTCTAAAGATTTTGTTGTCTTAAAAGATTTTTTCATATTGCTAACAATATTCTTATAAGCAACATTAGCACCTTCTTGTGTCATTTCACCAATCATTTTTTCCGCATTATCCTCTAAACTTTTAAATTGTTTAATAAGATTATTCGGTAATTCTTCATTAAAAATTGCCATTACTTGTTCACAACCTTTGCCTGAATTTCCAATTCGATATTTTCTTCATCTACATTATTCAAATACTCTATTGAATACTTTTTATTGTTGTATATGATATTCATATCTCTTGTTATTTCAACTTTTGGATATCTAATCGTAAAATTGGTATAGGCTTTCTCAAAATCAGTATTATTTGAAATAAGTTTATAACCTTTTGTAGTTTTAACCTTAGCAAAAGGCTCCAAAACAATTACTTCTTCGGGTATTTTGAATCCTGCATTGTCTTCTAAATTTTTAATACTAATGATTTTGATTTTTTTATTATATTCTCCTGGATTTTTAACAATTGAACTCATAAAAGATTTCTCCTATGCATATTTAAAATTGTTTCTACAACTCTATTTACATTCTTACTATCAACATACATAGTTCTATTATCATACATATCTTGACAAAGAATATATACAACGATAATAAAATCTGCATAATCATCCAATGATTCACTATTTGTTTTTTTAGTTTCTATAGGTATTCCTGTATAATTAGATATAAAGTCTTTAGCAATATATAAATATGTATTTAATTCTTCTTGTAATAACCCATCATTAGTTACATCAATTCTGATATAGTTTGCAATATCTTGATAAGTTATATCACTAACTTTTTTCACATTTTTCCCTCCTTTATGAGGTTATTTTTTATTTTTCTTATTATCAGTTGATGTATCATCTATTTTTTCATCTTCTGATAACTTTTTTTCTGCTTCTTCATCTGATACTAGTGTATCATCTGTTTTTTCACTTTTTTTGTTAATAGTAGATAATTCTTCTATTTGCTCTTTTAGCATTTTATTTTCTTCAGTTAACTCATTTATAAGTGAATTAGCAGATTCCAACTCATCTCTTAATTTTTTTTCATCAGTTGGTGTATATTTTTTTATTAGTTTAGCCTTCATTAAGTCTTTGGCTAGGGCTTCATTAGGAATATCCCTAATTTCACCCTTTGCCATAGAAATAACTCCACTAAAACTTTCAATAGCTTCATATTTCATTATTAAGACCTCCTAAATTAAGATGCTGCTGCTGTAACGACAGCAATTTTTTGCTTATCTTCTACTTTAGCATCTATTTCACCCCAAGCAACTATACCAATTGCATGTTGTGCTGCAAATAACTGATCTAGAATTTGAATTTCTGTTTTTTCACTTTCTTTTACTGCTAGTCCACTAAAATCACCATAGAAAATAACATTAGCAGATGCTGTACCTAATTTAGAAACATTATCAGAAACATAAACATCTTTTCCTAAAAGAGTATATCCATATTTAGATGAAAGATCTCTATTTAGTAAATAGTTATTATTACTATCTTTTAATTTTTTAATAGCAGTTCTTGTTGCTCTATTCATAACCCAAATAGAATCAGCTTGATAAGAATCAATTACTAAATCTTGAGTTTCAATTAACTCATCAGCAGTAATAGCAGATTTGCTTGCTAAAACCTTTTTCATATTAGTAGAGTCATAAGATCCTACAACACCGCTTACTTTAGATGTAGTTCCATTTAATAACTCGCCTTCAATAAACTTAGCAATTTTCTTTGCCATTTTATTAATTACCCAGTTTGTTAATTTGAAGTTACTGTTTTTTAATAATGATCTACTGATTTTTGTTAATGCACCATATAAGAAGCCTGTTAACTCAATAGTACCAAACTTATTACTATGTGATGTTAAATCAGTAAACTCTGTAGCATAACCAACAGTAACACTATCAGTAGAAGTATCTTCTGTAGGTATATTTACTGTTCCTGGAATATCATAATGAGTAGCAAGTCTATAAACAGGTGAAATTTCTTCTACTTTTTCAATTATTTTATCAACAATTGTTTTAGGAATAACAGCACCATTATCAGTTTTAGTTAGATTACTTGCATCTGCCCTATTTGTTTTTAGAGTTTGACTTCTAATATACTCTGCAAAAGCATTATAATCATTTCTTTCTTCTACTGAAGTATACATTCTTTTTTCAGCAGCAGTTAGTTCAAATTCATCCTCTGTCTTTTCTGACTTTTCTTCCATCTTTTCAATTTTATTTTCCCTTTCTAGAGTTGCATCTATTGAATTAATTTCCTTTTCAATTTCATCAAATCTTGCAACTTCTTCTTCTGACATTACGCGATTTTCTTTTTTTGAATTATTTAAAATATCTGTCATTTCTTGTCTTAAATCATTTCTTTTTTCTTCTAAACCTTTTTTATTCATGTTTTATCTCCTCCTTCTTTTTTTCTTAACACAAATGTTTAGATTTTTTTTAATCTTCTTAATCTATCTTCATAAGAAGAATAATCAAAGGCTCTATTGCCTTGTCCTTCTGCGGCTGAATTTTCAGGTATTGTCTTTTTTTCATCAGCACCTTCTTTTAATTTCTCAAGAATGATATCTGCAATCATTTCTGCAACCAATTTTATTTTCTTTTCTTCCTTTTCAATGTTGATTAATTCATGTTCTTTGGTAATTTCATCCCAGTTGTTATCTTCTTTTTTATCAACAGCCTTATGTTTTTTTCTTGCTTCTTCTTCGATTTCCGCAATAGTAGATGCTCTATATTCAATGACCTTTTCATTTTCACTTCTTGCTTCTATGCTTGTACCATAATAAGCAGGCGACTTTGTATCATCTAATATAGATACTTCTAACAAATCTAAACTAGTAACTGTTCTTGTTTCACTATTACCATCTTTACCCAACTCATCAGAATTAGCGTAAAATCCAAAACTCCAACCAACTAATTTATTGTTTTTAGCCTTTTCTATTACATCTTTATCAGTAATAGTTACTTCTGCTCTAAGCCCTATGTTATCTTCCTCGAGAATTGCAGTTCCATCTTTTGTTGTAGCCAATTCTCTATTTTCATCATGATTTAAAAGTACTTTTACATCATCGTTTCTCTGCAATGCACTTTTAAATACTCCGGATCTAATTCTTTCAATGAAAGTTCTTACTTTTCCATGTAAAGATTCCCTAATAGGCTTTGAGTATCTTTCAACCGCATTAACATATCCATTAATGACAACAGAATCTTCTCTAATTTCTATGTGCATTTATATCACCTCCTTCACCATTTATATTTGAATTAACATTTTTATCAGTATCAGGTGAATTATCAATATTTATATTTTTATCAACAGTTCCAGACTCGCCCATTTTAATTAACTTGTTCGTATTAGGAACATAAATCTCACCAGTTTCTGGATTTAATAAAACATCACCAAGTCCTAAATTAACCATATCTAATCCTGGTAAAGCATCATCATCTTCCATATAACGAATCTCATTTCTTGTCTTAAATCCTGTTTCTATAGCGATTTTATAAGCCTCAAATCTTTCTTTCATTAATCCTTTTAACAATTCATTGAAATCAGGAGCAAAATAAAAAGATTCTTTCTCTTTTTCGAGTAAAAAATCTCTATTTAAGGCAGTGGTAAATGCAGTAGCAATAGGCATTATAGCACTCTTTATAAAATTGTTATAATCACTAGATATGTGAAATATATCTTTTATTTCGCTGATAAAAGTTATATTTTTTTCATTTAATTCATTTTCTTTAGAAGTATTACTTGCTTCATCAAACTCTAATCCATCGTTTAATACAACTGTATTAGCATTTCCTAAATAATAATCTTCCCAAGCCTTTTTTAATGCCTTTAATGATTTCTCATCGAGATGTTTTGGAGATTTTAGAAAACCTTTACGAGAGCCACCAGTAAGAATCAAATCATATTCATACAATAATCTTTGACGAGCAGTTTTTATTGCTGTAGATATTTCATTAACCAAACCTCTTCCACTAGCACCATCTTTGGTATTTCTCAAAAGTTTGATAAAGTTATAATCATCATATTCCTCGCCTTTTATTAATATCTTGTAAGACTTATATATTGGATCATAATTTTTATTAATTGTAACTTCTTTATCTTCTACATAAAACAAACCAGAAAATTGATTCTTTATTTTTTTAATGTATGCATAGCCACCCTTACCTAATAAGTAATCTTCACACATTGCCCTTTTCATTTGAAATCCATCAAGTTTATCTTTTGTATCATCGTTGATAATACGAACTCTAGGATCATCATAAACTTCTTCTGCTTTGAGTTTGTCTTTATTTTTAACAGTCTTATATAGTTTAAAAGGTATCATTGCAAATGTGTCACAAATCAAATTAACCGAACTACTTATTACTGGAATAGACAATGCAACATCTCTATCAACTATAGTATCTTTTAAAATAACATTCAATAGTGGGTCTTCTAAAGATTCAGCAGTAGCTTCTGTTTCATCTCTTTTATTTTTTGAAAATAAATTAAAAATCTTCATTTACTATCACCTCCTTCCTAGAAAGTTTGCACTATGAATCCATCTTCAAAGATAACATCTTGTTCAAGTAGATAACAAGCATTGATTAATGAGACTACCATATCTACTTTTCCTCTAGATTTTTTCTTTGTTACATATCGATTCATATTTGTATCAAAAGTACATCTTGCATTTTGAAAATTAATTTCAAGCAACTTATTATCTTCATATTGAAACTCTCTATTAGATATTTTTTCAAATAGTAACTTTGTTGGAGAATGCAAAGTATCGGAATGTTGTCGAATCTGTACACAATTTATTCCATCATATTTACCGCCATCTCCACTTTCCCATTTTTGTGCAGAAGACATTGCATTATATCTATCATAGCCAAGAGCCTTTATCTTAACATTATATCTTTGTTCTATATGAAAAACAAAATCTTCTATAACAGCATAGTCAACAGTCTTATTTCCACATGCAATACATTTTAATGATTCTATAAAACTTCTATAATTTATTTTTTCAAATTGTGTTTTCTCATCAATTCTTCCTTCTGGAATAAATGCAATTGCATCGGCTAGTATTTTTCCATCATCTTCAGCAACAATTCCAACAGAACAATTATCGTTTGACATTGAAAGGTCAACACCTAAATAAACTTCTCTACCAGACCAATCTATATGAGATACTTTGCATTGTAAGACATCATTGATATCAACATAAGATTCAGTTCCCTGACCTTGATAAATAATATTACAATGTTTAGTAAGAAAATTTTCTCTTGAATTTTCTATTGCTATTGCTCTAGCTCTTTTTTTCAATAGATCTTGCCATATTTCTGGAATCTCCAATGCTACAGGGTTTGCTTGCTTAAGAATAATATCATCATCAGTCCAATTTTTTGGATTATCAGGCTCATATAACAATGCAAATATAGTTTCATCTTTTTCAAGTTTATCTAAAACTCTTTTTGAATAAGAAATCTCATCTTCAAGTGGATTATCAGCGGTCGGATATTTAGTTGAAATAATACAACCTAATTTATTTAATATGTTTAACTGTCCAGATCTCATCGCTTCAATTGCATAAGAATTTGGTAATGCTCCAACCTCATCTGCCAAGAAAACATTTGGAAGTTTACCATCCATACGAGAATTTGAATAATTTAAAGGAAAATATTTACTTCCCTTTAAAAGAAATTCTATCGAATCTCTTAAAATCTTAAATCTCGGAGTATCTTTATGAAGATAGAGCATAGGACTTGATTTTAATGTTTCCTCGATTGCATTTTTAACTTCTCTAGATAAAGCACCGTCTGGAGCAACAGAATAAAACTTACTAAACTTTGGCTCCATTAAAAAAAGCAAGATAAACAGTGTCGCTATAGTATAGGTCTTAAAGTTTTTTCTTGCTATTTCTAAAATTGCTGTCTCATACTTTCTTTTTTCTGGATTATCTCTTCTAACCACCGCCAGAATAGAAATATAAAAAAGCCACTGATAATTACAAGTACACTCATATAATGGTGTACCCGCTTTTAATCCTTTTGGCATTATTAACAATTTTAATATATTTTCTATTTGTTTTACTTTTTCTTCATTAAGATAATATTTCTTATCTTTACCATTTGCAATTTTAATAAACTCTTTACATTGCTTTTTAACATATTTAGGTACATACTTCGAACGAAGACACCATTTAGCATATTTGTATGCTTTATTGTCCATTATCTAATTCCTAATGCCTTTAACAACTCGTCCTCATTCTCTTCTTCACCCTCATCAGTTCTCAATGATTTAATAATTTTAATTAGAATTGCAACTGTCTGATTAGCAGCAGTCGAAGTTTTATTAAATTCACTGATTGCTGGATTCGTATATAAGTTCTTTCTTCCTTTAACATATTCTTTTGTTACCAATGCTCCACTCTCATTTATCTTTTCTTTTAAATCACTAAGAATCTTAAGTTGAACTTGATATCTTTTGAATGTAGTTAAGAATAAAAAGTTTTGCTCTACTCCATGTTGTTCAGCAATCTTCAATATCTCACTTGCTTGCTCATCCAAACTCATTTCCAACACTCCTTTCCAAAAAAACATACGAGAAATTATATTTTGTGTGAACAGAGTGGATAGGTGGGGTCTTTTACCTTTAAAAAGAAATTACTCTTCAATGGTAGGGGGGATACCTAAGACTATATCACTTAATATCTCTCTAGGTATAGCTCCTGAATCAGCCATCTTATGGTGATAGTTACATAGAGTGATAAGATTATCATTGTCTAATCGTTTGTTATAATCTTCGTTAATTGGTACGATGTGATGTACCTCTAACTTATTATAGTTATAAACATTAATCGTATTGTATAACTTGTTTATACAAACCTGACATAAGTATTTATCTCTTTCTCTTATCTCTATACTCTTATTTGTCCATCGTGTACTTCTTCTGAATCTATCCGCTGCATCACTATTATCTTTATTTTTATACTTTCTATAAGGACATATATGATCTTGTGGCACTATACCACAGTGACTACAAGTCTTTAACATGATCACCATCTCCCTAACAATTAAAAAAGACAATAGTTATTTTCTACTGTCCCTTTGGAATACTTCCATGATACCATTGTAACACAAGTTTTGTAAGATTTTGTAAGATTTTGTAAGAACTTTACTTTTTTTTATTTTTTTTAATAAGTTCCTGTTCAAGTTTTGCTATATCACTCTTAATTTGTTTTAATAAATCGTAAGTATATTCTCTTGCAAATGCTATATCTTTTGATATTTCTTTAACTTTAATATGTTGTATAAAGTATTTATAATAAATAATATCTTTAGTCTCTTTACTATCTTTTAATTCTTTTTCTGCATCTAGCATTTGTCTATTATATACTCCTAATAATTCTTTTGCTAATTCTTCTTTTGAATCTAATTCTATTTTTCTAGTTGTTAATTCCATCATCTTATCATTACTTGACTTATTACTATTAACAACCTCTCGCATTTGAGATGTTGTGGATAACATTGCACTTATAATGTCTGCTATTTCATTTTGGATATTCTGTAATTTTATTTTGGCTTGTTTGTAATTATAATATTTAACAAAATATTTCTTATAATTCATCTTAAGCCTCCATCTTCCTATTTATTTTTGCTGCCGATCCAAGCTAATATTAATATTGTAGTACATATAATTAATGTAATTAATACTCCATTACTCATCTAATATCTAATCCTTTCTAATTTATTTTTCTTTTCTTTCATTGAGGTTTTAGTATATATTGCTGTTGTATTTATATCTTTATGACCTAAAATATCCGCTAATTCATCTAAATCAATTCCATTTTCTTTACATTGTTTAGCAAAGAGATGTCTCCAAGCATGTGGATGGATTTTTTTAGGATTGATTTTTGCACTTCTTGCTATTTTTTTTAGTCTCCTCCAAATAGTAGAATTATTTAACATTTGATTTTCATTAACAGGACTAATAAAGATATAGCCACTTTTTATTTTATGATCCTTACAATAGTGTTTAAGATCCCTCTTTAATTCGTTAGTCATTATAAGGACTCTTTCTTTGCCTTTGTTATAAGCCCCTTTTATATAATTACTATCTAGATTTTCAACAGTAAAATATTTTAGTTCTTCTATTCTGGCACCTACATGAGCAAATATTTGAATAATATAGAACATATCCATCATATTCATTTTTTTAGCCCATCTAAGCATTCTTTTATGTTCTTGTATTTCAATCTGTTCTTCCAAGACTGATTTTGACTGCTCT
>ULXW01047229.1_pt1 | contig 21466 bp, 22 predicted proteins | sample 1961661 | NCBI WGS metagenome assembly ULXW01 (sample SAMEA4835849, study PRJEB28245) | human gut metagenome | biome: gut microbiome; material: fecal sample | place: Denmark | collected 2008 | reverse complement strand
GAATTAAAAATCACCAAGCAGGAAGTTAATGCCGCTAAACAAGAAGCAAAGGCTGCTAAACAGGAAGCTGAAAATGCAAAGACTCAATCCGATGCTAAAATAGCTGAACTTGAAGCCATAATTAAAGAGCTTCGTAAAAATCTTAAATAAAGACCTTGCATGACAATTCACTTTACTTAATAACATCAACAGCCCGGACATATCTTAATTGATAATATCCGGGCTGGTTTAATATTATATTTATAAAATAATTATTAGATAAGCAATGAACATTACTACTTGCTCCATCATGTAGTTCTTTGCTTTTTCTGTTGATTCTGCATAATTTTCAAGATTCAAATAATATTGAATTGTCAACATATCATGCATAGTATAAATCAACTTTATAACATGCAAATGATGTAATTCTTAAAACACCGCAATACAGCCCATGCCATATTGCGGTGTACACTCTCCGAACAATGCCGGAAACCATAATTTTTAAAGATTATAACACCCCTTAAATGCACTTGCATCCACCTTAACTGATGCTGTGTCATAATCAATTTTTTTGAGACTGATACAGTCTATGAAAGCTTCTGAATCAATCTTTTGAAGCGACTTTGGACAAACCACTTCTTCAAGATGTATACAATTTTCAAATGCATTGTTGCCAATCTCTTTTACACCTTCCGGAAGAACGACTTTAACAATATCTGTACGCTCTGAAAAAACATCTTCTGATATGTACGAGAAGTCTGACATATCAATCTCTTTCATTGTTTTGTTGTAAAGGTATACTTTGATTCTTTCCTTCATACTCCCCACCCCGCATATTCTTTATTGTTCTAATAATTTTGCTATCAGCGGACTTACTGCTGATGCCTGTGCTTCGTAGAAGCTCTGTGGACTGTTTTTCATTATACTTTGAAATGCCTGTGACATTGCCGGCATGACCACACTGTTTAACTGTAATTCATCAAAATGCTTTAAATCAGGAACTGATGTTGATGAAACTGAATTGCTGTTGTCAACTGACTGGATTTTTGAATCAGTGCTGTTTCCCTGTCCGTTAATCTTTTCAAGAAGTTCTGTAATTGTATTCTGAAAATATTCATAATCTTCATAACTAAAAAGGTCACTGCTCATATATGAATTCAGTTTACTGCCACTGCCTGAACCGATTGAATGCACCTCTGTATTAACTGAAAGACCAGGATAATATGTATTTCCTGCATTTCCTGTGCTTACATATGCATGGCTCAAATCTGTTGCCTGCATTGAATCGGTTGTCCATGAATCGTTGCTCAACGCACCATCTAATATGTCATTAATCTTATTTATGTAATTAACCGTCTCATCATATGGAGGAACACCACCATACTTCTGAACCGCACCACATCCGGCATTATAGCCTGCAAGTGCAAGTGAAACATTGCCATTATAATCATCTAAAAGCCATGACAAAAGCTTGGCACCTCCGGTTATGCTCTGTCTTGCATCATATGGGTCTTCCACTCCATATGATTCTGCCGTTGATGGCATAAGCTGCATTATTCCCATTGCACCGCATGATGATGTGGCATTGACATCAAAACCTGATTCTGCCTGTGCTACAGCTTTTAAAAGATTAACATTAACTCCATATTCCTGTGAAACATCTTCAAAAATCTCATCGAGTGTCTCATCGCCGCATGAACGGTTATATACATTATCAAATGATGTAGCCTGACCTGTCTTATCTGCCGGACCCTGTACAAGATATTGATTACCATCTAGTATTGTAACCGGTTGAATTACATTCATTCCCATCTTCCCTGCCTTCTAATATTAATATATTCATTATAAGCCTTTTCAAGTATCTGTCTTTCATTGGCAAATCGTAACAGATGAAATGCCTCATGGTACTTATAATACCCGGAATCTTCAAAAAATTCTTCTCTCTGCGGTTTGCTGTAAAAGCTGTCCGCAGCACAAAGATACCAATGAACAGTCTTTTTTATCGTATCTGACACCGTATTAAACGTATATTGTGTGTCGCCTATATACTTAACTATCTTAACGGATGCTCCGCTCTCTTCCAATACTTCCCTTACCGCAGTATCCTGTGGTTCTTCTCCCGGTTCTACCGTTCCTTTCGGAAGAACCCAGCCTTCATATCTGTTCTTGTAATTCTTGTACAATACAAGAATCTTGCCTCTGAAAATAACCACGCCACCACAGCTTGTTGCCTCAGCCATTGCAATTCCTCCTGTGATATATATTAATTATACAACTAAAGAACCACAATATCAACCAATGAATCAGTATTCTTCTTATTTAAAATACAAAATCAGTATTTTAAATCAATTTTTTTCAATCAATATTCATCAAAAAATGCATCCAGAAGTGCTTTTGTTACCTGCTGTGCACCAGGCACGCCTGTATATCCACCTTCAAGTATAACGCAGAAAGAAATCTGCGGATTTTCATATGGTGCATAACCGATAAACCATGAATGTACCCTGTCGCTGTTATCAAACTGTGCCGTTCCTGTTTTTCCGGCAACTGTATATGATGTATATGTAAATGCGTAACCTGTACCCTCAGTCACAACCGCACGACAGAACTCTCCAATTGTATCAGCCTCAGACGGCGTACATACAACAGACTTCTGTTTTGGTGTTGTCGTACTCACAACATCGCCAGAACGCGTCTGGACTTTTTCAACAAAATACGGCTGCATCATAACACCTCTGTTTGCAATTGCAGAGATAATCATAAGATTGTGCATAGGTGAAACCATTGTTTTACCCTGACCTATACCGGTCTCCTGAATCTCACTCACCCCTGAATTTTCGTCAAGTGTAAAGCTGCTGACGCTCGACTCTATTCCGATATCAAGATTTTTGTTATAATAAAAATCTTCGCAGAGCTGTCTGTATTTTGAAAGATTCAGCCTGAATCCTATTGTTGAAAATACACCGTTACAAGAATTGGCAAATCCCAGTTTTAAATCCTGATGTCCATGGACAGAACCATTATAACATGGAATTGTTGTTCCTCCGTTGACATAGGCACTTCCTGTACAGTCAAAAGAATAATTTTCATAATCAGGATATTCCCTTACATATTCAAGAGCAGTAAGTACCTTAAACGTAGAACCAGGCGAATAAAGTCCCTGTGTTGCCCTGTTAAGAAGCACAGAATCAGAGCTGTCATAGCCAAGCCACTCACTGTACATTTCAGGTGCTTCATTCGGATCATAATCCGGCTTTGAAACCATTGCAAGAACCCTTCCTGTCGAAGGTTCCATTGCAACTACTGCACCTTTATTACTTCCCAGTGCCTTATATGCAGCCTCCTGAAGCTTTGGAACAAGCGTTGTAACAACATCATATCCAACTGATTTCTCACCGCTCAGATCATCTGAGAGCTGATTAATTATATTACCTGACGTGGACAATAATTCATAATTGGCAACACCTTCAACACCTGTTTTTGCAGAAGCCAGTCCTACAACATGGCAGAACACTTCGGAAAACGGGTAAACTCTCGTCTCATTTCCATCCTCATCAATATCTGTTTCTGCAAGGATCTGTCCGTCAGCTGCAAGAATGTTACCTCTGACGACCTTATTTTCAAGATTATCGATTCGCTTATTATAAGGATTATTTACAATTGTAGAAGCCTCAAAGACATTAAAATATACAAGATAACTTGCCATCATGAGAAATAATGCAACGAAAATAAATGATATTACATTAGTTTCACGATTTCTAAGCCCCTGCTTTTTTTTATCAACTATATCATTAGGCTTTGTGTTTTTCTTTTTTAAGTTTCGTGTTTTTACCTGCTGATTCATTCTTAATTTCAACCTCGTCCTGTCTCATATTATACATTCCGTTAATCAATGCAAACATTATAAGTGAACTTACAATAGAACTTCCGCCGTAACTTACAAAAGGAAGCGTAACACCTGTCATAGGTATCATCTTCATAGCACCTCCAACCGTAAGAAACACCTGAAATCCATATGTAACACCAAGTCCTACCGCCACAAGCCTGTAAAACAGTGTTTTACATCTTGAAGCAATATTCATCATCAGTATAAGATTATTAAGACATATAAGCAGCAATGCAACTGCAAATATAGCACCGAACTCCTCTGTTATTGCCGAAAACATAAAATCCTTTTCAGCAACAGGAATTTTATCCGGAAGTCCCTGTGCAAGTCCACTTCCAAACCACGACCCCATACCTATCGCAAATAATGACTGGCATATCTGGTAACCTGTTGAATCTATTGTGCTCCAAGGATCTTTCCAAATAAGGACACGCTGTCTTACATGGTTGAAAATCTTATATGCACCAGCTGCAGCAACACTTCCGGCAGCAAGTCCTATTCCGACATAGCTAAGTTTCCTTGTCGCAATAAAGAGCATCATAAGATAAACAACGAAAAATATAAGTGCAGCACCCAGATCTTTTGATATTACAAGTATAATAACGTGAATTGCCGCTATAACAGTAACTTTTACTGTCTGTTCAAATGACGTAGATTTATTAAACATTGAAGCAACAAACATCACAAACAGAATTTTAACAAATTCTCCAGGCTGTACAGAAACAGGTCCAAGTGTAAGCACAAGATTAGCACCGAATACTTCCGTGCAGAAAAGCACAGCAAGCAGGAGTGTAATACCTGTTATGCAGTAAATCCAGCCCATATTTCTAAAACTCTTTACTCTTTTTAACAACGCCGGTATAAAAAAAGTAATAATAGTTCCACCGGCCGCAATCAGAAACTGCTTCACACATTTATCATAATCAAGACGACAAATCATTATAAATCCAACAGCCATAAGCATACACATATTATTTACAAGCAGACGCGAAGCTTTTGGATATAAAACGTCATACACAAATATCGTAACAAAAAGATATATAAACTGTGCGAAATATAATATAAGATATTTTATATCTTCATTATTAAGCTGATAAAGTATCAAAAAGCCCAATAAATGTATCATAAACATTATTACATTCTGAAATGCATATGTAAACTTTCGCTTCTCTTCTTTCATAACGGCACCACGATATGCCGCTGCCGCATAAAAGCAGAGCAAAAATGCAAATATATACTTTGATACTTCTATAAACACTAACTGCATTATTCCACTCCTACAGCATAATGACCTGTCCATGCAGTTTCATCATGCATATTATCATAATCCTTTCTGATATAATCAGGATTAATCTCTTCTAAAAGACTGCTGTCATAGCCGACATCAATTCTTTTTGCACTATACATAACACTATGGCAGAAAGAACATACGCTTTCAACCATATATGTTCCGCTTCGTTTATTATTAAGATAAATAATTCCGTTATTATGATCACACAATCCGTAAGTTTTTCTTACGCACTGCTTTGAAATCATAACAGGCACGAATCCTTCTGCAACAAATTCTGTCGGAACACCATAATTTACCATATTCATCTCTTTATAATTAAGCTCATATGGCAGTGTTATTCTTGTCAGTTCACAACCACATACTGATATTATGTCACGAAGCTGCAATACCGAAAAACTATTCCAGCAATACAATCCGGCATCTGTGACAATCTTTGGAACAAATCCTGTCTTTTGTCCTAGATTTCCAAGGCACCCAATTTCTTCAAGATTTCTCACAAGGAACATCTCTATATTACATGAACGGATGTTTTCAATCAATGAGCCAAAAATCCTGTTTTGCGACTGTGTTATTATATATGGAAGTGCAGCTGTAACATTCTGTGAATCTGCAAGTCTTTTAATATTTTTCCTGCATTCATCATCATCAAACAACTTAAAATCAGCATACACATTATCATTATTCAGCCCTGATAAAATATATGACTTTAATTGTCCTTTGGTTTTCAAATAAACCGAGGTCCTGTATTTTCCATCATGTATACTATCATTGACTGTTACAGATATATCTTTTGATGATGCTTTACATACATTATATACCGATTCATCCACAGTCTGTCTTCTGTATTTATCAAGAATTGTTTCTGTGAGCTTTTCTATTCCTTTTCTTCGTAAATCGTTAAGAATACTTACAGGAACAAATACATTTGTGCCGATATCTGCTGTAATCTTTCCGGCTGTAAAGTCTGTATTTCCAAGCTTTGAAAGATTCTTTATACAGCTTTCAACCGTAGCCGGCTGTTTTCCGGCAATCTCAGCAGATGCACCAAAAACGCTTACCTTTGTATTACATGCTTCAAGTTCAAGCTTCATCGGCTTGCCACATTCTGCCGTAAAAAGCATATTTACTGGCTTCTTTAGAGTGCCGGCATGCGAAGCGGATTTTTCAGCAATTTCTTTTGTGACAGAACCGTTTTTCATCCTGTAAATAATTCTGTCTTTATATAAAGGAAGTTTTCTTGACAAATTAACAGTAAATGTACTTCCCTTTTTGTATGAATCACCACTTGTATATGCATTATCAGAATCAATTTCAAACACATCCTGCGGATTAATGTCAGTGAGTGCCTTAAAAAGAATTCTTCCGTTATCATTTTTTACAACCTGGAGTGCTTTCACTCCCATGTGATTCGGTCGTGACAGCGACATCATGTTCTTTCCTTTTTCACTGTTGTAGTATCCGCTTGTAAATAACCCCCTGTTAAATATATCAAGAAGCATATTTTTATCTTCCTGCGATACGTGATATCCTTTTCGTCCATTTTCAAGATACATGTCTGTATATTTTCTGTAAATTGATGTGACACCGGCTGCATATGTAACATTTTTCATTCTGCCCTCAATTTTCATTGAATATACTCCCGCATCAATTATATCAGGAAGAATATCTAGTGCACACATGTCTTTTGGACTTAAAGGATATGATGACTTTGAATCATTTATCACTTTATCATTATTAACAACCGAATAATCAAGACGGCAAGCCTGTGCACATCTTCCTCTGTTGCCACTTCTTGTTCCATTCATACTGCTTAACAGGCACTGTCCCGAATAGCAGTAACACAAAGCCCCATGCACAAAACTTTCTATTTCTATATCACATTTTTCATGAATCTGTCTTATTTCATCAAGTGTAAGCTCCCTCGCCGTAACAATACGCATTGCACCCATCTCTTTTAAAATGGATGCACCTTTTTCTCCCGTAATTGTCATCTGCGTACTTGCATGCATGTGCATATCAGGGAATGCACTGTGAAGTATCTTAAACACACCCATATCCTGAACTATACATGCGTCAAGTCCTGCCTCATAAAATGGTGCAATATAATCGACAAGCTCATGCGTACACTCATTTTCCTTCAAAAGAGTATTTACAGTAAGATAAATCTTCTTGTCACGCAAATGAGCATAATCTAACGCTCTTATCATCTCTTCTTTGTTAAGATTGCCTGCATATGCCCTCGCACCAAACATGTCACCGCCAAGATAAACCGCATCAGCTCCGGCATTTATCACGGCTTTCATAATATCATATGAACCCGCCGGTGCAAGCACTTCTACATTGTGATTCTTCAACTCTGACTCCTATTTTGCATTAAGTTCTGTTTCTAACTGAACAATATTTTTCTGATATTTAGCAATTTCTTTTTTTAATTCTGTTATCTCTTTTTCTGCCGCATCTGTCTTAATCTGTGCAGCTATGAGTTCATGTTTTAAATCATATATCTCTTTGTCTTTATTCTCGATTTCTTCTGAGAGACTGTCACCGAGCTTTTTGGCCTTAAAATAGTCATCTGCTATGTTAAGATACATAAGATTAGCACGAACTTCCGCATTCTGTCTGCGAAATGAATCTTCTTTGCTGTACTCAGCAAGCTTGTTATTAATATAAGATGCAACTTTCTGTAGATATTCCTCACTCTCATATCCACTTAATGTAAATACTTTTCCACCCAAAATTACTTCTGTATTATTTTTTGATGACATGAAAACGCCCTCCAATACTTTATCCGAATTATTTAATTATATCATTTTTATACTTTTTGTTCAATCCCCAGATTAAGATACGCCTCGTTCGTTGCAACACGTCCTCTCGGCGTTCTGTTAATAAATCCATTCTGTATAAGATAAGGCTCATATACATCTTCAAGTGTTCCGGCATCTTCACCGATAGATGCTGCAAGAGTGTCAAGACCCACCGGACCACCGCCGAATTTCTTTATTATTGTGCCAAGTATAAACCTATCATTTGCATCAAGACCATCCCTGTCAACATCTAAAAGATTAAGTGCATAATCGGCAACCTCGCCTGTAATTCTTCCGTCATATTTCACTTGTGCAAAATCACGCACTCTCTTTAACAGACGGTTGGCAAGTCTCGGGGTTCCTCTTGAACGTCTTGCAAGTTCGTTGGCTCCCTGCGAATCAATCTCTACACCAAGTACATTGGCAGAACGGATTATAATTGTCTCAAGTTCTTTTACCGTGTAATACTCGAGATGATTTACCACTCCGAATCTGTCTCTTAAAGGTGCGGACAAAAGACCTGCTCTTGTTGTTGCACCGACAAGTGTGAACTTAGGTAGTTCAAGACGAATTGAACGTGCTGTTGCCCCTTTTCCTATCATAACATCTATCTGGTAATCTTCCATTGCCGGATACAAAACTTCTTCAACCTGCCTGTTAAGTCTGTGAATCTCGTCAACGAACAGAACATCCCCCTCAGCAAGATTATTAAGGATTGCCGCCATTTCACCCGGTTTTTCGATTGCCGGTCCTGACGTCACTTTAAGATGTGTTCCCATCTCATTGGCAATTATCCCTGCAAGTGTTGTCTTTCCAAGTCCCGGAGGTCCATAGAAAAGTACATGGTCAAGTGAATCATTACGTGCTTTTGCAGCTTCTATATACACTTTCAGGTTGCGTTTTACTTTTTCCTGTCCAATGTAATCTTCAAGAGCAAGCGGACGTAAATTATTTTCAATTTTTATATCTTCTTCAACAAGCTCTGTTGAAATCACTCTTTTTTCCATCAAATTCCCTCTCAGATAAGTCTTTTAAGTGCTTCTTTCAAAATAGTCTCTGTATCTTTTTCTTCTATATTTTCTATATTCTTAACTGCACGAAGTGCCTCAGCATTGCCATAGCCGAGTGCAACAAGTGCCTCAACTGCCTCATTCCTTGCACTGAAATCAACTGACATGCCGGTGCTACTCTCTTGATGTGCCAGTGCCTGCTCAAATGCATCTGAAAGCTTAATCCTGTCTTTAAGCTCAATTATAAGCTTCTGTGCTGTTTTAGCACCTATTCCCGGTGCACTTGATATAAGCTTTACATCATCTGATAGCACGGCAAATCTCAAATCATCAGGCGAAATTGTTGAAAGAATTGCCAAAGCACCTTTCGGTCCGATACCATTTACATTGATAAGCATCTTAAATATTTCAAGGTCATCTCTTGTGAGAAAGCCATAAAGACTGTGTGCATCTTCCCTTATCTGCAAATATGTATATACCTTTACCTGCTCACCCGTAACGCAGAATTCACTTATAACAGTTGCAGGAACACGGATATTAAAGCCGATACCATTATTTTCAACAACAATAGCATCTTCCATTATCTCTGTAAGTTCTCCTTTAATATAGGAAATCATATCTCTTTCTCCATTCCCAGACAATAATTAACAAACTGCTGTGCAGTTCTTCCTGAAATGCCGCCATGGCTTAATTCCCACTTGTTTGCTTCTAACTTGAGTTCGTCATCTGACATAGTCACGCCGCTTCTTCTTGCAAGTTCGATAACAATCTGGAAATACTCCTGCTGTGTCGGTTTTGAATAACAAATCTGACATCCGAAACGATTTACCAGTGAAAGCTTTTCTTCCATCGTATCTGAACGGTGTAAGCCGTTTGATGACTCCATATCATCACGATCATTCCATGTTTCTTTGATAAGATGTCTTCTGTTAGATGTTGCATATATAAGGATATTTTCAGGCTTAGTCTCAACGCCTCCTTCAATTACAGCCTTTAAGAACTTGTATTCAATCTCAAATTCCTCAAATGACAAATCATCCATATATATTATGAAGCGATAGTTACGGTTCTTTATCTGTGCTATTACATTTGATAAATCTTTGAACTGATGTTTATATATCTCAATCATCCTTAATCCGTCATCATAATACTGGTTGACAATTGCCTTAATACTTGTGGATTTACCTGTTCCGCTGTCACCGAATAAGAGGACATTGTTGGCTTTCTTTCCTTTTACAAATGCTTCTGTATTCTCAACAAGCTTCTTTTTCTGGATTTCATATCCGACAAGGTCAGTAAGCATAACTTTGTCCATATTGTTAATTGCCATAAATTTAACGCTGCCGTCAGGATTATTGCCGATTCTGAATGCTTTGTTAAGACCAAACATGCCAACACCGTAATCTTTATAAAATGTAGTAACACCATCAAAAAACTCTTCGTCTGTTGTTGCGGCTGCAAGTTTTTCGCTTAATGTGCGTACTTTTTCGCTTACATTTCTGTTATACATAAGTTCTTTTTTCACAATTGCTTTGTAGTTTGTAATAAGTGAAAAACAATTTATTGAAAGTTCTTTTTCAATCTCGCTGAAATCATAGTGGAACAGCTTTCTGAATATTCCGAAATCATTCATGGCAAATGTATTGACACTTCCGTCATTGGCACCGACCTTCTCACATGTTATGCTGAATGGGTTTTCTGTTGTGATAAGTATAAATGTAAGATAATTCTGCCATAGGTTCTTATCAAATCCATAATCTGTCGCGACTTTAAGAATTCTTTTAATCTGCGTATAGATTTCTCTTGTAAGTTCCTCTTTTCCCGTATCCTCAACATCAAACTTTCTGAAAATGTCTGCCATGCGTGAAAGGATGCTGTCTTCATCCATATCTCCGTATATTATCAGTCTTGAAATTTCTTTGTACATAGCTTATTTTCTCCATTCCATTTCATAATTAAAATTAAGTGTATTTCTTATTATACTATATCAATAAAGTTTTTTGTCAAATATTTTCTTATTTTATTTGAGTTATGACCTATTTCTTATTATTGAACTATTGACACAAAAGAAATTAATGATATAATCAACAAAGGACTTTGGGTAGTCCGCAATACTATATTTTTTCATTTTTTAAAATGGAGAGGACTTTTAATGAAAGCTATTGCTTCAATCAACACCGTTATCTACACCCTGTTGACTGTATTGTATTTTTATCAGTTTATATATATTGTGATAGCCTTAATCGGTGAAAAACGAAAGAAGAAGCAGCCAGAATACGAACCTAAGAAACTTCACAGGTTCGCTTTTATTATTGCAGCCCGGAATGAGAATGCCGTAATCGGTAACCTGATTAAGAGCATCAAAGCACAGAACTACCCTTCTGAACTTATTGATGTTGTTGTCGTTGCTGATAACTGTACGGATAACACAGCCGAGATTGCAAGAAGCTGCGGTGCAATTGTATATGAACGTTTTAACAAGGTATTAGTCGGTAAAGGCTATGCTCTTGACTATGCATTCAACAAGATAAAAGAAGATGAAGGTGATTATACCGCCTACGACGGTTATTTTATTTTTGATGCGGATAATGTCATTGACAGAAATTATGTCCGTGAAATGAACAAAACTTTTGATCAGGGGTATCGTGTGGTCACAAGTTATCGTAACTCAAAAAATTTCGATACCAATTGGATTACATCAGGATATTCGCTCTGGTTCTGCCGCGAAGCAAAATATCTTAATAATCCACGAATGATTCTTAAAACAAGCTGTGCTGTATCAGGAACAGGCTTTCTTACAAGCAGTGAGATTATTAAGAAAAATGGTGGTTGGAAATGTAATCTTTTGACAGAGGATATTCAGTTTTCAGTTGTTAATATTCTTGAGGGAGAAAAAATCGGCTACTGTGATTCGGCAATGTTCTATGATGAACAGCCGGAGACATTTAAACAGTCATGGAACCAGCGTATGCGTTGGTCAAAGGGCTTCTATCAGGTAATGTTCAAATATGGTCGTGAACTGATAGCCATGGCATTCAAAAAACGTCAGATGTTCGTATCATGTTATGATATGTTTATGACACTTGCTCCTGCTACTCTTCTTTCAGTAGGCTGCATGCTTTTGAATCTCATATTTTTAGTGCTTGGTGCACATAACTTTACTTTATTTAAAAAGGTATTTCCGGTCGCTATGGAATCAATCGGTTTTGCCTGTGTAAGCTTTTATCTGCTTATGTTTTCAATCGGATTGCTGACAGTAATAACAGAATGGAAGAAGATTCTTGCTTCTCCTAAGAAAAAGATTATTTCGCTGTTCACTTTCCCATTATTTATGCTTACATATATTCCAATTTCTCTTGTCGCTTTATTCAAGCGTGTTGAGTGGAAACCTATCACACACTGTGTTTCAAAATCTATGGAAGAAATTGAATTGCAGCAGCAATATAAACAATAAAAGAAACGGCATTCAGTTAATCTGAAATGCCGTTTCTTTATTTTTGTCCATATGCTCTTTCAGTGCGTTTCACCACCATAGCTGATACAATTCCTATTACTGCTCCAGTCACTGTTCCGGTTATCATAAGTACAGGAAGATAATATACTATCGCACCGCTTCCCATTATAAATACAGCTGCAATTATCTGCCCTATATTATGAAGTACTCCGCCGGCAACACTTACACCAACAGACGAAAAAAACTGTATTTTCTTTAGTATTATCATTATTATCATGCTAAGAACCGCTCCCGACATGCTGAACAAGAAGCTGTTCAAATTGCCAAAAAGAACAGCAGTTAATGTTATTCTTATGAGATTAACTGCAACTGCTTCTTTTATTCCGACAACATATAAAATCGTTATTATAGCAATATTGGGAAGTCCTACCTTAATTCCCGGAACCGGAAGCGGCACAGAAATCACGCTTTCGATATAGCCAAATATCATCGCCAAAGCCGTAAGTACACCGCAAAGTGCGAGTTTTTGCGTCCGTGTTGAATTCTTCATATTTTCATTCACCTGTTTTTATTTGTTAATTTTTATTTATATATTTTATTACCCGTTTTCATCTATCTGACAAGCGAATCTACATTGCCTTCACCGCCCTGTATCTCGACAACCACGCGATGCGGAAGGCACACTATCGTCTCTCCATTCTTACTTATCTTTCCTGTCTTTTCACACAATTTATCAGGACAGTCGGCATCTTTCATATAAACTGTACCATTTTCTATAACTACAGTATTACTGCCGCCCTGATACCCCTCAACAGTAACAGACGCATTTTTGTCAAGAGGAAGCATATAGACAATATTTCCGTCTACCTTCACAACTGCTGTAATACCATCCTTTTTCACAACAAAATTAATAATCAAAAATGCTGCTGCACATACAATAATCAATGTCGCTATCAGCATTATATCTCTTTTAATCTTCTTTTTTTCCAAATGTCATTCTCTCCGAAATATTAGTTAGTAGCTTTTAAAGTTACTTATATAATATACACTTTAAACCGTAAAAACACAATATTATCATTTATATATTTTGTATTATATTTGTTTAAAATGCGTGGTATATTATATATCTCAATAGTGTTATTTATAGTATTCAATATAATTCAGAACAATAGTTCTAAAATTATCACATCCTTTCCTTTAGGGTTTGTCGTTTGAAATATTGATTATTAGAGAAATATTGTAAGAAAATTACAGCAAGATTTTTGGAGAGCGTAGTCGATTGATTACGCTTCTTTTATATTCATCTATAAACATATGTTCTGATAGAATTATATAATATCTTGTCGTATAATTACATCATTGATAATTTATGCCAAAATATTTTTATATGCGAGGTATATGATGTCAGATAAGATTTCTGAATTAGAAAAAGAAATAGAATTCCAAATAAATATATTGAAAGAACAGCTTTTGAAAAATGTTAATAATGAGAAAAGCATGTGGATAAATTGCAGAAAAATTTACAGTTCATTGAATGGGTGAATAGAAAATTTAAGATTTCTATTGGAGGACAAAAATATACGGTCTGCCATTTCAAAAAATTTAAGATAATCTCTTGAACATTTCTGTAATAGTGATAATGTAACATACAAAAAAGCGTATTTACTACGTTAGCAGGCTTACATTACATGTAGGTCATGATTCAAATTACATTAGCAGATTGGTACTGCGTATCAATTCTAAAAAGGCATCAGTTTTCTGGTGTCCTTTTTAGTTAATGAATTTGATTATGATTTGTATACAATAAAGAGTAGTAATTTCTCACTACTCTTCTATTCTACTATTATACTCAAAAGAAAGGATTGTCTCATATGAAATCAAAATCAAAACCTCCAATTAAAATAACTACCAGCAACTACAATGACAAAGTTAATATTGATAACCGACCACCGTTACCATACCGCAATTTGACAGCCTCTGTTCCAGAACTACTTTGTATATTTTGTAGTAAGGATAATAATTAATTATTGCATTTTTCTGTATTTATCAATTCAAATATTTCACTCACTCTTGAAGTAAGATTAGCTTGAGGTAATTGTGGTTTCTGTTGGTTGCTACTGTTATTATTATTTGTGTTCTTTTGACTTGTGTTGTCTGTATTATTTGTTGGTATAAAATTGTACCTCCTTATCACCAAGTATAACCGCAATTATTGCACTTGAATGTCTTATTAATTTTCTTACTAAAAATACCAAATGCAGCTATTGAAGCTCCACGCTCTATACCACCTATCTTTTTGATGTTTGTAGAACCGCAAGTCGGGCATTTAGGTTTGTTTAATAATTCCTGTGCTTGGGCGTTGGCTTGATATCTTCTGACTTGCTCTAGTTGTTGCTCTTTAATTTTATTTTTTATTACATATTCATCCATAAGCTGTTCTTTTGTTTTTTTACTAGGAACAAAATCATCAGATAATTTGCTACCTTTCTTTTCAATATAAATATATATACTCAGAAAAGATACATATATACAGCAAAAAATAAAAAACCCAATTTTTCCTTGAGTTAATTCAATTATTGATGCAATAAAGATAAAAATACCAAAAATAATACCGCCAACCACAAGAAAACCATTTCCCCTTTTTTCATCGAAAGAATCATAATAATCTTGCTCTTTTTTCATATTTACCTCCATATAAAATTGATAATATTAATCTATCATACTATCAACTCAAATGCAATTAAAAACAGTTGGAGAGTCTTTAAATGCTATAAAAGATATAGAAAATATTATTAATAAATACTCTTCTTTAGGTGGTACATTAAATGAACATGCTTCATTGGGACATCATTTAGCAGAGGCAATGAGAAATTATTCAACCGAATCCGTTAAAGCTGCAATTTCCAATTCAAATTTAAACGAAATAGAAATCGAAGCAATTCTTTCTACAAAAGGACTCGCAGGTGCTACTTTGGAAACAACAGCTGCGGAATTAGCTGCAACAGCACAAACCAATGCCTTATCAACCTCTCAACTTGGATCAACGATAACCTCTAGTAATTTAAAGCTTGCAATAAAAGGTCTTGGTACTGAAATAAAAGGTCTTGTTTCATATGTATCTATTTTCTTAAAAGCTCATCCTGGCTTAACTGGTATGGCTGTTACTCTTGCCCTTGTTGCTGCTGCAATAAAAGGTGTAAATGCATTTCAAGACTAGGCTGATGGAACAACAGCAGTTAATAAATATAATGAATCTCTTGAAAAATCTGAACAAACAATGTCAGATAATGAGAAATCAATATCAGATTACAATTCCGAAATTGAAACAAACAAAAATAAAATTGAAGAATTGCAAGAACTTCAAAGCAACGGTACAATTACAGATGCACAGAAAACAGAGATTGAGAATCTTAAATACCAGAATGCTTTACTTGATGAAAAAATCGAAAAACTAAAACAAGCCAATGATGAAGAATTAAAAGCTCAAACACGTACCGCAGAAAATAAATTTAATACACAATTTAGCGAAAGCGGAGATAATACAAAAAGCTCAAATGCCAAAGATGTTATTGAAAGAGTTTCAAAGAATTATGTTGGAGATGGTTCTTCAAATAATATGACAAGGAATTACTTGACAGAAAACAAGACCTTATTGATAAAGAACAGGAAAACTGAAGCACTTAATGCTTTGAAAAACAATATTCTGCTTATCAGGGTGATAATTCTGAGGAAGGTAAGAAAAATATTCAGCAGCTTAAAGACCAGATTAACAGTGCTAAAGATGATTTGATACAGGATATTATTGAACAGTCAAACGAAAATGCTTCTGATATTGCACAAACTATTACTTCTACTGCTGAAAACTATGGTTATAATCTTAGCAAATCCTTATTGTGCAGTGCCAAGAATGTTAATTTGGGAAAATTTAATTAAGATATACATGAAAAAAGAGAACAGTTTTCGCCATTCTCTTTTCTACAAACTGGAATTTATCTATTAACTCTCTTAACTTTCCCCTATTTTCAAGGCTTCCCGCCATTGAAAATTCTATATATGTATCCTTTTCCCTTGTTTTTGCCCTTATGGGATAATTACAAGGGAAAATTCATTATTCAGTTGTTTAATCATTGCCTGCTACTTTATCAAGAATTCTTGCGGAAGTCCGCTTTGCTTCCCTTGTAGCATGGGCATAGACATTCATGGTGGTACTCACGTCTGAGTGTCCTAACAGTTCCTGCACATCCTTAGGCTGAGCCCCGTTGGATAAGAGGTTTGTCGTGTAGGTATGCCTTAATGTGTGGAAATGGAAACCTTCAAGCTCCGGTACTTTTCTTCCTGCTGTCCGGCAGGCTGTTTCTATGGTTGCCGGAAGTTCCAGACAGCCATCCTCCCTTAAGCATACAAAGAAGATTTCGGTGTAATCCTCTGGCACATTTTCTGTCATTCCCAAATGGTAATACTCGTAATGCACCCGATTCTTTTCCATTACCTCTCTGTAAAAATTCCGCTGATAAAGTTCTCCATACTGGAAACGGTTTTTGTGTTGTTCCTTTTTTGCCTTTCTCAGAATGTCTGCGAGGGTATCGCCAAAGTCAACAACTCTGACCTTTTTCCATTTTGTCGGACCAATTTCGTGCTTATGGGTAGCCCCATTGTAACGGACACTCCTGCGTACAGTTAAATACTGTTCTTCAAGGTTGATGTCCTGCCATGTCAGACCTGCCACTTCCCCAAGTCTGAGACCTGTAAAGTATGCTATCTGAACCGGAAGAATCGCATCTCTGCTTCGTTTTCCAAGCTGTTCAATCAGTTTCCGGTACATTTCAAAGGAAAGCGGTTTAACCTTGTCTCTGTCTGCGGCTGTTTCATCCGCAAACAAATCCGTTTCTTCCTTTTTGTGCCTCATCACCACATACTGCATGGGATTGAAGGTAATAAACTGTTTCGGAAATACCGCAAACCGGAATGACTGTTGCAATACTGCTGAAAATGACCTTACATAATCAATGGAATATCCTTTTGATATAAAATCTCCCACAGTGCCTCCAAATGAGAGCAAATCCATAAACTCCTGCAGGTGTACCGAAGTCACCGTTTTCAGTTTCCTTTTGCTGATAGGGTGTTGTTTGATTCTCCCAATTGTCTGAAGATAATTGCCAACCGTTCCATTACTCAATGTGCCTGTCTTTAATTCTTCATCAGCCCACAGGTCAAGCAACTCTCCGAGTGTGATGTTTTCAGCCTTTGCAACAAACCGCTTGGCTTCATAATCCTCCATTGCCTGCCTCAACAGCTTTTCCGTTTCGCTTTTGTTTTCCGTACCTGCAAATTCCTTCTGCACCAGATTACAGCTTGCATCTTCCACATAGAAGCGGTAGTACCATTTCTTGCCTTTCTTTCTTACAGAACCTTTTGCCATAATCGTTACTCCTTTCGATATCGACAATCGGAACTGATGAAATGCTTTCTGCGTGTAAGTATATCATAACTCCGGTTGTCTAATCTATACCGGTTCGGAGTCTTTCTCTGAAAGAAGATTTGCAAGCCTTACGGCTGCCGTTTCGGGATTCTTGGAATAGAGCCTTACAATGTCGCCCATGTCGTTCAGTGCGTTTACCGTATGGGTGATTTCCCTAAGGAACATAATCTCATTATATTCCTGATTGGATTCAAACCCCATTACTTTTGCGATTGTGGCATCTTCCGTATTCCCTTTAAAATTCTTACAGGCATATTGAAAGGAATCAACGAATAATTCGTATTCCTTCAACATCAGCAGCAGTAAATCTTTGGAAAAATCCGCTTCGTCTGCCTTCATATCATAAGGCAGTTTGGAGAGAATGGAAGTCATGGTATCACGAATCTGTAATTCCCTTTTATCCGTAACATCACTTGTCATTTCTTCCGTCTCGCCCTTCAGCCACTCCACTGATACATGAAGTGCTTCCGACAGACCATCCAGAACAAGCTTCTTGGTGTTGTCAATCGTTCCTGCCTCATACCGCTGTATGGTGGAAGCGGTAACTCCCATCTTTTCTGCTATATAAGGCTGGTTGACACCTAATTCCAGTCTGCGTTGTTTTGCCCTGCTACCGATTAACTTGCGTAATTCTTTATCTTTCATTCTGATACGCCTCCTTTTTCGGTATGGCTAAAGTATAACACAGTAAAAGTAGTATTGCAATATGCAAGTTAATAATTACTTTTAAAATTTCGTAACGCTTGACAAGAAGATATAAAAGTTATATAGTAGGCATAGTCACAAAATTGCATTATGCAATTCAAGAGGAGGTGTTTTAATGACAGAAGTGAAGATTGCACTGTCCATTGAGGAAGCTGCCGACTATACGGGTATCGGCAGAAATACCCTGCGGAAACTGGTAGAATGGAAAAAGCTTCCGGTATTGAAGGTAGGACGGAAAGTCCTTATCAAAACGGATATGCTTGAAAAGTTCTTGACCGCCAATGAAGGCAGGGACTTAAGGGACAAAGGAAATGTCAGAGCTGTCACAAGAAATGTGACAAATTAAATAGGGACAGTCCTAAGACCATCCCTAAGGTATGTATCTGACCGAAGCCATGATATACCTACACGCAAATAGATTATACCATGTGCTTCCTCTAAGATACAACCGGAAATTTAAGAAGTGGGGAAGAAACTTTTTTATACAAGCCCTCGGCGTTTGAGAGCGAAATACACCCCTCGCACAAATCTTACGATTTGTACTCTGTGTATTTCGCCCTGCTGGGAGCTTCCGCCGACAAGCGGATATGTTCGTAGACAGGCTACCTATGTAGCCTACTCACTTTCACATTAGAAAGTTTCCCATCCTCATTTCTTGCAGCTTCGTACTTGGCAGATACGGAAAGGAGGAAGCACATGCCAAGAAATTCATTTATTCAGATGACGAAGCTCCACAATGTCCGGGGAAGAATTTATTATATTTCAAGCCCAAAGAAGCAGGAAAATCTGTATGCGGTATATGAAACCACAGACCGTAATTTTTGGACTGACCTTGCGAAATATAATCAGGCAGAATTTAAAAAAAGCGGTACGGAGGGGAAATGTATTGAGGCAAGGGAATTGATCATAGCCCTGCCGGAATCTTTTACGGAGTATCCTCCAGACAGACTGTTGCAGATATTTACAGACCATTTCAGACAGACTTACGAAACGGACTGTATCGCAGCCCTGCATCACAATAAGCGGAAAAACAACTATCACATCCATCTCATTTTTTCGGAGCGTACACTCTTGGAACAACCCATAGAAAAGGTTGCCACCCGCAATATGTTCTATGACGAAAAGGGAAATCATGTACGCACCAAGAAAGAGATACTTGATGAAGAAGGAAATATCCGTAAAAGGTGTAAGGTGATTCACAAAGGTGAGGTATACGAAAGACAGATTTTCTCCATTAAGGATAAACACTTCAAGGCTGAAAATTTCCTTGATACCGTCAAGCAGGATTATACCAATCTTATCAATCAGTATGTGCGGGATAAAAGCCAGCGGTTAGAAGTTTTTGAGCGTGGCGGTATGTATCTTGCCACCAAAAAGATTGGTAAGAACAATCCGAAAGCCGCCGAGATTGAGGCAAACAACAGTAAACGCACCTTGTGGAATCAGACGGTTGACAGAGCGATTGTAACGGGTGTTTCCAAGTCAGAAATCATGCAGATAAAAAAGGAACGGATAACGGACAAGATTGTGGAATCCGTATGGCTTTACGGAAACAGACCGAATCTGTTATCTTCCATTATCGGTACTGCCATTGCAGTATTAGAACTGTTAATCTCCAAAGTATTTCTCAAAACTCTGGAGCTTGCAGATAAAGTAATTTCCAAAGAGCTTGAAGCAAGACCGGAGAACACAGATTTCAAAGAGCAGAAAGCTGTACCAGAAGAAAGCAGAAAGCAGGCAGATACACCAAAGCCTGCCATACCGCCAAGACCGCAGCCATCAACGGAAGCAGTTTCTTACAAGCACTTATGCGAGATTTATCAAAAGCTGCAGGAACAGAATAAAGCAATTTTTGCACTCGAGAAACAGCGAAGTGACCTTGAAATTGAACTGTCCGACAGCAAAGGTATCTTCAAAGCAAAAAGGCGTTCCGAGCTTTCAACGGAGATAGCCGGATTGGAGGAACGGATTGCAAGAATGAAAGTCCGCTTATCTCATATCGTAAAGGAATACGGGTATCCGAATGTGGAAGCCTTCTACAAGGCATTTCATAAGGCAGAGACAGCTTATGGGGATTATCAGGACAGCCTTAAGAATTGGAAACAACGGTATGGAGAAAAGCCGCAGTCTCTACACGATAGGCTTAAATCTAAGAAACAGGACATTAGGGAGCGAGAGTTAACAAGACCATATTCTCCACCAAACCGTGGAAGGAGTAGATAACAAACGAAAGGAGGCAATTGCCTCCCCTTCGTTTGTTATCTCTCCGTAAAGACTGGAATTTCACCCTCTCGCATAAAGATACAAATTATTTTTCTATTTCCTTATCATATATCTTTTTTGAGTATACCACAGTTACAATTGTTGCTAATAATAAATAAATCAACATAAAGATTGTGCCAGTCATCCCACTTGTAAATACGGTTGTAATGATAGTCAATAACCCCGTAATAATAATACATATTGCACCAAAGCGGTTACTCTTTCTCCATGTATTATCATTGTGCATACTCCAAACGGTTCGAACTCCCACTACTGCATTTCGTTTTGCCTTTGTCATAAAATTTCCTAATACAATAAACATAATACCACACAAAATACATGAAACTTTTGCAATGTCAATAACCGCATGTTCACCACCTGCATTTGCCTGTATCCAAGAAGAATAAAGAATAAAATAATGCATAATCCCGAACATGATTGCTTGCGAAATTCCTACAACACATAATACCTTTGCAGAAGATTTTGCTTCCATCTGTTCCTTTTCTGTATTTGCATTTTGTGATTTTTTCTCAAATACATAGATTAGCAGATGCCAAAATAGTGTAATAAACAAAATAATTACTGGAAAAATAAGA
>ULXW01026984.1_pt1 | contig 21835 bp, 17 predicted proteins | sample 1961661 | NCBI WGS metagenome assembly ULXW01 (sample SAMEA4835849, study PRJEB28245) | human gut metagenome | biome: gut microbiome; material: fecal sample | place: Denmark | collected 2008 | reverse complement strand
TTTCATCACTTTGCCATCCACAGCAAAATGTTCCCACTTCCAGTGGAGATATTCGTTTCTCCGGTACGCAGCAAACATCAGCAATCCGGCTGTCGTATAGGATATTGCGGACGCAATTGCCGCTCCTCTGACGCCCAAACCCATTCCATAAATAAAGACAATGTTTAAAAGGATATTGGTTCCGTTGGCTCCCAGATTTATTAACATCGGCGTTTTTGTATCTTTTGTTCCCCGAATCGCAGCGCCCATAATCATCGTTGCCGAGCGGAAAATCATCGGAAGACTGACAATCAGGAAATAATCGGAAGCATCCTGCCAAATAGATGGCTCCGCCCCCATCCAAATCGGAATGTATGGACTTAGGATGACAGAAATTCCGCCGGCAAAAAGTCCACACGCAAAAACTAAAATTAAAATCTGCTTTGCGATTTTCTGCAAATACTCTCTGTCGCCGCTCCCCAGTGCCTTTGCTGTCATTGACAACACCGCCACACCAAGTGCCGCCGGAATACTGTTCACAAGCCATGTCACCGTTGTTGTAACACTGACAGATGTTGTCGCTTTTTCTCCCAGATGTCCAACCATCGCCGTATCCACATACTGCAATAACGTCGATAAAATTTCCTCTAAGATGGTAGGAATTGACAACATAACTAACGTTTTTAAAATTTCACGGCGGTTAATTTTTTGTTCCTGCATTCCTTACACCTCGTTTCCTGATTCCAGCATAAGCATAAGTTTATCATATTCTATTAACCGATTTGTTTTTCTTACCTTTTTCCATACTTTTTTCCCGTTCGGGTACCAGTTTACGAGATAAGACCAGATTTCTTTCATCTTAAATAACACCGGCTGATCCGGCATACACGCCTGATAAGCCACTTTCAATTCTCGCAAAAATACATGCAATTCTTCTTTCCGCATCTTCTCTCCGGTCTGAATTTCACGGACAAGCCCCGGATTTGCAATCAACCCTCGTCCAATCATAATTGCCTCAATTGTAGGAAAACGCTCGCAAAAACGTTCATATTCCTCTACCGTTGTGATATCCCCATTATAGCAGAGCGGATTCTTACTGTGTTCCACTGCATATTCAAACATATCAAGGTTCGGTGTATTTTTATAATAGTCATCCCGAATTCTCGGATGAATGGTTAATTCCTCAATCGGATACCGGTTATAAATCTCTAGAAGTTCCGGAAACTCATCCGGTGAATATCTGCCCAATCTCGTCTTAACAGAAATCGGCACCTCACACTGTGAAAAAATATCATCCAAAAAGCGGTCCAGTTCCTCCGGTTTCGCCAGGAATCCAGAACCCCTCCCCTTCGACACAACTGTCCCTGACGGACAGCCTAAATTCAGATTAATTTCATGATATCCATATTCAATCAGACGACTGGCTGTATAAACAAACTCATCACTGCGGTTACTGAGAATCTGAGGCACAACCGGTATTCCCTGATTATGCTCCGGTATCACATCCTTTTTTGCCCGGCTCTTAAAATCATGATTCGAAGTCGGTGACACAAAAGGTGTAAAATATTTATCCATACTGCCAAATTTCTGATGATGTAAGTTTCGGTAAATATACGTTGTAATGCCCTCTAAGGGAGCAAAATAAAACTGCTTCATTCTGATTCGCTAAACTCCTTCATATATTTACGAAAACGAAGTGGCAGCATTTGTCTCTGCAATTTGGGATTTACACGTTCTTTAATCGCAATTGTGTCAACAAACAATTTCCATAATTTCTGAAGCTGCTTTTCGTCCTCGGAATAAGTCAGAGTAAGTTCATCCATATCTACTTCATCCATGGATAAATACACCGTTTTATAATTTGCTTTATGAAGCAGCACCGTACGGTGCACGGTATCTGCAATCACCCACTGCTCACCAGCAAAGCGATCCGCAAAGTGGTCGGCTAAATATGGCAGAACTTCACTCTTAGGATTTATTCTACCAAATAATGTGCCATTTTCCAATTCCTCAAAACGAAGTATTTCAATAAAAAAATGTGATTCATTTGTAAAATTCCGCTCAATCGCAAATAAGGTCTGCATATAAGGGGCTGTGAGGTGGCTCATAACCGCCCTTCCCATCCGAAGTCCTTCCTGCACAAACCGGTAAATAGCATCCGCTTTCTGCACCTCATAAGAGCCGCAGCAGCGATGAATAAAATCATATGCCTCCTCTGAAATCTTGCGACGGATGGTGCGCGCTACTTTCACCGCATGCTCAAAATTTGTCACAACTGTGTGATATTCGCAAAAAAGCTCCATATTCCGCCCCTCTGTATCAATCACAACTTCATTATGCTCATGGGGATAACCCTCCACATAGGCACGGTATATCGCCGAGAAAATCCCTTCTGCACTGTTTTCACACAAATAAATATGTCTTACCATCCCTGCATCACATCCTCTAACATCATCTGTCTTCCGGTTCCCTGCGCCTCAATTCCCTTTGGAAGACGTTCCTTCAAGCCAAGCAGGTTAGCAAGAATAAATGTGCGGTTTAAGCGGATTGGAATCATCATATGCCCGTGACAAGTGATAAAGTACATCGCCCGTTTTAATACAACACCAAATTTCTTTAACGCATTAAAATCGAGCGTTCCTCTTCTTCGTGCCATTATAATACGCCTTGCCGATTTCACGCCAATCCCCGGCACACGTAACAATGTATGATAGTCTGCCTTTTCCACCTCAACAGGAAACGAATCCAAATGATACAGCGCCCAGTTACATTTGGGATCTACAGAGACGTTTAGATTCGGATTCTCTTTTGTAATAATCTCATCCGCTCGAAACTGATAAAACCGCATGAGAAAATCTGCCTGATACAGGCGGTGTTCACGCAGAAGCTCCGGTCCCCTCTCTTTCGTATCGGGCAAATGAGAATCCCCTGTTGTATTCACAAATGCCGAATAGAATACACGCTTTAAATCAAACTGCTGATACAGTGCCTGTGCCATGTGAACAATTTCGTAATCCGTCTCCTTTGTAGCCCCGATAATCATCTGCGTACTCTGCCCCGCCGGCACAAACCTTCCATCCTGATGAAACTCCTGCAAAGTCCCACCGGAAACCGCCGGTAACACAATCTGGCTTTCCGACTGATACAGAGAAAGACGCCGTCTTTTTTCAATTCTCGCATCCTGCAGTAAAAGACTCTCACTTCTGCCAATCTGTATCTGGCGCATTGGTGTCAAAATTTTCTTCCGGCTCTTCTGCGGTGCCAGCAAATCAAGCCCCTTCGCCGTCGGCAGTTCCATATTTGCACTCATGCGGTCAGCAAGCCACCCGGTCTTCTCAATCAAAAGCGGATCCGCTCCCGGAATCGCTTTGACATGAATATATCCATTAAATTTATACTTCGTGCGGAGCAGATAAATCGTCTGGTACATCTGTTCCATCGTATAATCCGGATTCTTCTGAATGCCGGAACTTAAAAACAATCCCTCAATATAATTGCGGCGGTAAAAGGAAATCGTAAGTTCCGCAATTTCCTCCGGTGTAAAACCGGCGCGTTTCACATCATTGGACATGCGGTTCTGACAATATTTACAATCATACACACACTCATTGGTCTGCAAAATCTTCAAAAGAGAAATACACCTGCCATCTGCTGCAAAACAATGGCAGATTCCCCCGGCCACGGTATTTCCCATCATCCCCTGTCTCCCTTTCCGGCTGCTTCCGCTCGATGTGCAGGCAACATCGTACTTTGCCGCATCTGTCAAAATTTCTAACTTTTCAAATATCTCTTGTGTCACTGCCATACCTGCGCCTCCTTCTATATCGAACGTTTGTTCTATTATAGCGCAGCTTTTTATTTTTGTAAAGTAAATCTTTTAAATTTTCTTCTCATGTACGCAAAAAAGCCCCCTCGTCTCGTGAACATATCTCATCACAAAACGAGAGGGATTTCTTTTCTACATCATCAACAAATCGCCATATCGAATAAAAATGACAATCATTGAAATCAATACAACAATCAACGTCGCCGGTACTGCCGCTTTACAGTATTTTCCCCAGCCAATTCTATGACCTTCTTTTTCCGCCACGGAAATACCTACCACATTTGCCGAAGCGCCAATCGGTGTAGCACTACCGCCGATATCCGTCCCCATCGAGAGTCCCCAGGCAAGAACCGGCAAAAATCCAGCCGGGCCGCCGGCACCTAAACTCTTAATTACCGGAACCATCGTTGCTGCAAACGGAATATTATCCACAAGGGCACTTGCTACCGCTGACAGCCAGATAATAATTCCTATCATTAAGAAACTATTTCCACCGCTGATTGTTTTAATCGCATCGGCAATCAATTCCAAAACACCGGTTTCTTCCAGTCCACCAACGACAACAAACAAACCAATAAAGAATAAAATGGTCTCATAGTCCACTTTTTTCAAAATGGTAAGCGCATGTTTTCCCGCTGCCAAAAGTGTAAGAACCGCAATCAAAACACCAATAAACGCAACCGTAAGTTTCGTCTGCGCATGTGTCACTAAAAGAGCAACTGCCAGCAAAAAAATAGCAGTGCTGATTACAAAACCTTTCTTATCATGAATGGCTTTTGACGGGTCTAAATCCGCTTCCGTAACTTCAATTTTTCCTGTTTTCACTTTCAAATCCTTGCGGAAAACAAAGTAAAAATAAATCACAATTACAATCAGGGAAATACCGGCAATCGCACCGGTATTCGACACAAAATCCGCAAAACTGTAATGAAGCGCTGTTCCAATAATAATATTCGGAGGGTCTCCACACATAGTCGCCGAACCGCCCAGATTTGCGCAGAAAATTTCTGCCATAATCATCGGCACCGGATTGAATTTCAAAAGCGATGACAATTCAATTGTCACAGCCGCCAAAAACAAAATTACCGTAATACTGTCGATAAACATAGCAAGAACTGCGGACATAATCATGAATGTAATGAAAATCGGAATGGTGTTAAAATGAACCATCTTTGCAATTCTCATACAGAGCCAGTCAAAGAAACCAACTCTCGCCATACCTTCCACCATAATCATCATACAGGCAATGAAAATAACGGTTTCCCAGTTAATTCCAATCCCGGATTCCGCAGCCCCTGAACCCTGATACCAAAAGTCCAGTGTAAAAATGCTTCGCAGATTAATAATTTCCCATATTGCATTTACACTTCTCATGCAAATGCCAAACACCCCAATCAGGGTAAGTGCGCCGCAGCCAAGCGTAATATACTGCCTGCCGAATTTGTCCATCACAATCAAAACAAACATAGCGACAAAAATGGCTACCGCTAAGCCCTGTGCTACCATCTTCTTTCCTCCTAGTTTTTGCTTTCCCCAAAGTAAAAATTAAGCCTTCTCTTTTATCTCTTTTTTATCGTGGAACACCGGTTTCAAAAGAATCGGTGCAACAATTGTCGTAATAATAACAACGATAACGACCGGTCCCATCAGCTGCTCACTCATAAGACCAAGTGCTTCACCTTTGCTGGCAACAATCAACGCAACCTCACCACGCGAAATCATACCAACACCAATCTGTAACGATTCCCTTCCGGAATATTTACATAGTTTTGCGCCTAATCCACATCCAACAACTTTTGTCAAAATAGCTACAACGGTAAGCACAATGGCAAACCAGACAATTGTTGCTGACATCTGTGGAATTACCACTTTCAAACCAATGCTGGCAAAGAAAATCGGTGATAAGTACAAATACGACAAAGTTGAAAAACGCGATGCCAGATAATCTTCTTTCTGAATCATCGAAACAACCAGTCCGGCTACATACGCACCGGTAATATCAGCTACGCCGAAGAACTCTTCTGCCACATATGACATCAGCAGACAGAAAACAAAACTGATAATTACATATCGCTGCAAACCGTTTTTTGTACGGTTGCTGTAGTAATTGAAAAACTTGTAAAACAGAAAACCTGCCACAGCAGCAAATACAAAAAATCCAACAATTTTTACAAGTACAACCCAAAGTTTAACGGTCGGGTCTGCCATGCTGGTAATAACTGTCAAGGCGATAATACCAAGAATATCATCAATGACCGCTGCACCAAGAATCGCATTTCCTGCTGCCGAATTTAATTTACCAAGTTCTTTTAATGTCTCAACGGTAATACTAACCGATGTTGCGGTAAGAATAACACCGATGAATACGTTCTGCAATACTAAACTGGTACTTACATTCGACTCAATCATACCCGGACGGTTAAAGAACCATGCAGTGGCAAAGCCTCCTGCCAATGGAACCAACACACCAATCACGGCGATAATCGTCGCTGCTTTTCCACATTTTTTTAATTCCTTTACATCTGTTTCCATACCGGCACAGAACATCAGGATTACTACACCAACTTCTGCTGTCTGCGTCAAAAACTCTGTCTGTGGAATAATCTTAAACACAGCAGGTCCAAGCAGCAAACCGGCTAACAATGCACCAACAACCTGTGGCATACGTGCACGTCTTGTCAAAAGTCCTAAAAACTTCGTACACATCAAAATCAATGCCAGATAGAGTAAGTAGTTACATGTTTCCATGATAAAACCTCCTTTGACCATAAAAAAGGGGACAAATGTGACCGCTCACCGCTGACCACATTGCCGCCTCATTCTGACCATAAAATTTTTGTTGCTATTTTCTCATGTCAACATTATTATACTCTCAATTTTCGAAAAAGCAAGCACTTTATTTTTTTGTTTTTGGGGGTCAAAAATGTCCTCTTTTATTTAGTTTAATCCCGGTACTTTTGGAAGTTTTGCAATGCTTGCCGCAATTTCCTCATCCGTCAATGTATAGTTTTCCATTTTACCATCATTGAATTTCTCATAAGCATACATATCAAAATATCCGGTTCCGGTAAGTCCAAACAGAATCGTTTTTTCTTCTCCGGTTTCACGACACTTAATTGCCTCGTCCATTGCTACACGAATTGCATGAGAACTTTCCGGTGCCGGAAGGATTCCTTCTACTTTGGCAAACTCTTCTGCTGCCGCAAATACATCGGTCTGTGATACGCTGACTGCTTCCATCAATTTATCATCATAGAGCTGGGACAATACCGAACTCATACCATGGTAGCGAAGTCCTCCGGCATGATTTGGTGCCGGCATAAAACTGCTGCCAAGTGTATACATTTTTGCAAGCGGACAAATTGCTCCGGTATCACAGAAATCATACGCATAAGTTCCTCTTGTGAAACTTGGGCAGGATTTTGGCTCTACTGCGATGAAACGGTAATCTGCCTCTCCGCGAAGTTTTTCACCCATAAATGGTGCAATCAAACCTCCTAAGTTTGAACCGCCACCCGCGCAGCCAATAATGATATCCGGCTTTTCACCATATTTATCCAGTGCAATTTTACTCTCCAAACCAATTACCGACTGATGAATCATAACCTGGGCAAGTACTGAACCAAGTACATAACGATAACCTTCCTGTGTCGTTGCCGCTTCAACCGCCTCTGAAATAGCACAGCCTAAGCTTCCGTTTGTATCCGGGAACTCTGCACGGATTTTTCTGCCGACCGCTGTTTTTTCGGATGGTGACGGAGTCACATTTGCACCATAGGTACGCATAACTTCGCGTCGGAACGGTTTCTGCTCATAAGAAACTTTTACCATAAATACCTGACAGTCAAGTCCAAGGAATGCACACGCCATGGAGAGTGCTGTTCCCCACTGACCTGCACCGGTCTCTGTCGTAACACCTTTCAAGCCCTGATTCTTTGCATAATAAGCCTGCGCAATTGCAGAGTTAAGCTTGTGGCTTCCGGATGTATTATTTCCTTCAAATTTATAATAAATCTTTGCCGGTGTTTTCAAATATCTTTCCAAATGATAAGCACGTACAAGCGGTGCCGGACGATACATTTTGTAGAACTGCAAAATTTCATCCGGAATGTCGATGTACGGTGTTTTGTCATCCAATTCCTGCTTTGCTAATTCTTCACAAAAAATACCGCTTAATTCTTCTAATGTAACCGGTTTGCCGGTTGCCGGATTCAAAAGCGGAGCCGGTTTGTTAATCATATCGGCACGAAGATTGTACCACTGTTTTGGCATCTCGCTTTCATCCAAATAAATTTTGTAAGGGATTTCCTTTTTACTCATTTTGTTTCTCCTTCTAATTATCATTTATTTACAGGCTGCCTAAGCAAGTTACGCAAGCTGTCGGGCTGCCCTGTTTTCTTCTATTCAAACAAATATTGGTACTTTCTCATCTGTCTGCTTATCAAATCATAAACGCGTTCTTTTACATCGTTTGAATAATTCTGTTCCTCTGCAATGATTTTTTCTACAATTGCTCGATCAAAGTGAAAACGAATTTGTCTTCCATATAATTCTTCCACAGTATCTAATTGTTCATCAAAATCATCATGAAATGTCTTGGCTTTCACTCTTTTAACCAAATCTTGTATTTTCTCTTCCATCGGATAATCCTGTATCGTATCCGAAAGAAGTGATGCACCATTATCAAAAATAGGGCAATAATGAAATTGGTCACAATCATCTAACAAAACAGCAATATTATGGGTATGTCTAGTTTCTTTTCAAGGAAGAATATCCTAAAAGACAGGAAATAAGATACTCAACTAAGCCCTCATAGCCTGTGTAATCTGCCTTATACCAAATGCCATTCTGACTTTGCCACTTTAATTGATTTCCCTTTGAGGACTGCCTGTCATTTAGCAATATGTCCTGTTCAAAAAGTTCAATCATCTATCCTGCCTCTCAATCTCTAACCAAAAATCGTCATCAGCCATTCGCCCTTTTGTCTTTTCAATTATCAGCATCGGGTCATAAAATGGCAGTTCCAAATGCCTCAACATCAATTTCATTTTATCTCTGGTTCTAGGAAAACAACGAGATTCCAAAAATTTTTCATACTGTTCATAAGTTGGTTCTTCCACACAACCAAACGCACGATACAGTAAATTTTCCGCATAATTGTGAAGTCTAACCTTCCGTGAATACTCATCCACATCAATAATAGTACATACCCCTTTCGGACACATATACCAAAATCGCAATGGATATTCTTTTTTCGGCGCAATGATTTCCTCACCGGATACTGCTATTCGTTTCTTCTCCATCATACACGCCCCCTTTTGTTTTCCTATATAATAAGTATACCCCAGAAATAGGGCAAACGCAATTATTTTACATATTCCTCCTGCTGGTACATCGCAAGCACCCGATTATAAAATGTTCGCACTGCCGGTGCCATGTTATCCGGATTCAGTGCAGCAATTCCAATAATGCGGCAGGCATCCGGTTTTACCGGAAAACAATCCACTTCATACGGAATATCTTTCATAACCATTTCCGGCATCAAACAAATTCCGAATCCATTTGCCACCATTACAACCGTAGACAAATCGTCAACCACATGGTAACTTGACCGGACATCCAAATGATTTTCCTTCATAAAATTCTGAATGTCGGCATCTGTACTTTCACGCTGTGTAACAAACTGGCAGTTTTTCATTTCCTCAATGCTCATCGGTTCTTTCGATGTTCTCCGCCCCTTTTGCACGACACATAACAGAGGGTCTTTGTACAGCGGCTCGATTGGAATATCAGCGGCACTGGATACCGACAAAAAGCCTACATCCACCACGCCATTTTTTATCCAGTAAACAACATCATCATACGTTCCCTGAAAAATTTCCATACTGATGTCCGGATATTCTTCATGGAAAGAATGAATCAGCTCCGGAATCCAGTTCGTACAGACGCTGGAAAAACATCCAACTTTCACTTTTCCCTGTTTTAATCCATTAAATTCCGATATCGCCTGCTGTAAACTTTCATCGCTGTTCAAAACTGCATTTACATAAGGAAGAAGCCGCTCTCCATAATTGGTAAGCGTCACACCGCTTTTGGCGCGGTTTAATACGCAAAAACCAAGTTCTGCCTCCAGCGAAGATACCGCATGGCTGACTGCCGATGGCGTAAGCCCCAGTAAATCCGCCGCCTTCCGAAAACTTCCCTGCTCCGTAACGGTTTTGAACACCTGGTAGGTAAGTAACGTCATTTACCTGCCTCCTCTCTTATCCTATCATACCAAAAGGCAGGGCAGGATGCAACTATGCAATAACGGCATTGTCCTTGATTTGGTTAATAATTTTCACGAATTCTAACTGCTCCTCACGTGTAAATATCACGCTGAATTTATAAGGACGATCAAATGGTGCTTTCATCAAATCCAGTACATTATTCACATATCCATTCTCAACCACATAATCCACAACCTGTTCAATAAAATGAATCTGTTCCGCATTCGGACGCTCTTTTGCAATAAAAGCTGCAAATGCTGCATATGCTGCATCTCGGTCCATTTTTGCAATTTTACGAATCAGCAACCCAAACGGCGTATCCTGATAATTCATTTCGTAATCCTCTACCGTTCCCAGTTCCTCTGTGAAAATTCTTTCCAATTCCTTATAATCATCCACTGAAATTGGCTCATTATAAAGAAGTTTATTAATGGCCGGTTCATTTCTATGCGCTGCTATGTACTCGTTTACTTTTTCTCTATAATCTTCAAAATCAGAGGTCCCGATATCCACCTTGCCACCTTCACTCCAAAGCGTTTTTTCATCCACAAAATTGGTATAGTGAGTATCCACTTTCGCAGGTGGAATAAATTTCATAATATCACGCAGCGATTCCCTTGTTTTTTCAAACTTAAGAATATCCTTCTGATTCCAATAAGTTTCCTGCGTAAGTTCTGTCAGTTCCGGTATTTTCTCTTTTACATCCGGAATAGTCGCACTATCCTTTAACAGTATATTAGCATTTTTCACAACATAACGTTTTAATCTACCAAGCGACTTTGCTCCCGTCATTGTCTCTAACATGATACCATACATACTCACGTCAAACTGAATGGCGGCCTCGTCTTTTTCTCCTGACACAACAAGTTTTGCAAGGTGATTGATAATCTCTTCTTTATTCATATCATCCAAACACTCATATTGCTGTCTGGCTTTATACTGCTCCACATAACGAGCTTCTAAACGCACTTCCACACGCTCTGTGCTCATCGCCTGAATGTCGCCCACCACATGGTCAACCAAATTCTCACGGATAATCTGATATTCTTCCTGTGCATAATTTGCATTCTGAAGCTGTCTAATAATCTGTACCATGCGTATAAACCTTGCCGACACAGGAGCAATACTTACTCCCGGCTCTTTTCCCTTTGGATTTTCGCCAAAAAATTGAAAATTACGCATATAATCAAAGATGTAAAACTCCTTCTTGTCTCTGCCCTCTCCAAAAAGATTCTCGCAAAGTCTGGTACCTCGTCCAATCATCTGTTCAAACTTAATTCTGCTATATACCTTTTTTGCAAATACAAGATTCGTAATCTCCGGGACATCCACACCGGTCTCCAGCATATCCACCGTCACCGTAATAAAAGGATATTCATCCGGCTTTTTGAAATCCTCCAAATTTTTCTCTGCATATGGCTCATCACAAACAACTAATTTACAAAAAGCTCCTTTGTACTGCGGATATAGTACATCGAACCGTTCAATAATATATTTTGCATGTCTTTTATTCTGTGCAAAAATAATCGTCTTGCCAACATGATTTCCATTTTTATGTTTGATTCCATGATTCATCAAATCCGAAATCATGATATCAACCGTATCCCGATTAAATATATAGGTATTAATTTTCTCCGGTGGAATATGGTCAACCAAGCCGTCATCTTCGCAGAACTCATCTTCATACTGCTCCCGCTCTTCTTCGTCGAGTTTCTCATAGGTCAGACCATCATCTGTAATCTTAGTTGAGGTTTCAATCAAATGATATGGCACCAATACATGGTCCTGATAAACTGCCTCATTATATTCATAAACATCCGTTGGCATATTATTTTTCATATCAAAAAACTCATACGTCGACTGATGAATCGTATTTTTCGGAGTTGCCGTCAAGCCCAAAAGACACGCATCAAAATACTCAAATATCGCCTTATATTTATTAAAAATACTTCTATGCGCCTCATCAATCACAATTAATGAAAAATGCCCCGGTGAAAAAAATCGGGAACCATCCGAATTTTTCATGTTATCAATTGCATTCAACATCGTCGGGTATGTAGAGAACACCATATTTGCATTTTTCTCTTCTTTATTTACAAGCAAATTGCACATCGTCGTATCCGGCAGACACGATGAAAACGAATTTTTTGCCTGCTTAACCAATTCTTTCCGGTCTGCCAAAAACAAAACCCGCCCCATAATCTGGCTTCTTGTCATAACATCCACAACAGAAGCCGCTGTTCTTGTTTTACCGGTTCCGGTTGCCATAACAAGCAGACATTTGCGAATTCCTTTTTCGTAGTTTTCACAGCATTTGGTAACTGCCCGCAACTGATACAAACGATTCGTAATGTCCTCATTAATAGGAATTGTACTAACCGGCTTAACAATTGTTCTCCGTGAAATCATGGCATCAATATCTTTTTGCGGGAAAATACCACTGACCACTCTTGGCGCACTTGTTACATCATCCCAAAGATATGTTTCAAATCCATTTGTATAAAAAATAACCGGACGACTCCCCTGCATATTTTGGATGCAGTCTGCATAAAGTTTCCCCTGATTGCGCCCCTTATCTGCACTTTCACTTGCTCTTTTTGCCTCTATTACAGCAATAATTTTGCCTGTATCGCCCCAGATTACATAATCAGCATATCCCGTTCCTGTTGCATTTGGCATTCCGGTAACCGGGTACTCTTCTTCAACGCAGTTACGTTTAGCAGTTTGGTCAAACACATAACCATTTGCTTTCAAATCCGCATCAATATATCTTTTTCTGGTCGTCCATTCTGACATATCCGGATTATAACTATATTCGCGTGTTTTCAAGTTCTGGGATTTCTTTTTCTGCATCTCCTGCTGAAGTTCCTCATTTGCCTTTAGGAGACGAGCAATTTCTTTGTCCTTTTCATCTACAATTTTATCTGTATTTTTCTGAACATCTTTTAAAACCTGTTTGTAACGCTCCTCAATATTTTCTGCTACTTTTGTCTTGTTTGGAATTTTATTCTCTGCAAATTCGCGCTCTTCATAATCACGTCCATAACAATAATCAATCCACTCTACAAAATCAAACAAAATATTTAAAGAAAGAATGGCATCATCTTTGGAAAGGCCTTTGGATGTATGCACGGATTGATTTCCATTGCGGACAATGTACTGCAATCGTTTCCACAAAGTATAATCCATCAACGAGGGAAACCCATTATTATGCAGCAACGACTGTAAACCTTCCCGATACCCAATTGGTTTTAATGCAGAATCAATCGAATAAACCCACTTCACCCCAAGTTCCAATGCTTTTCTCGATGCCACGGCACTCATAACCGGCGAAGATTCTAAAATGCACTCTGCATCAATACACGCCCCTGCAAATAATTCATATTCTTTTTTTGATTCAAGAAAAGAAAAATTTGTCTCCATTTGTAAACTCCTCCTCTCGGAATTTTATCCATTCCGTACTTTGCTTTTGACCACCTCATTCGGATATCATAACTTGTTTCCCTTTGTGTCATTACTATCTCTTAAATTTTACCATTTTTTAGGGCATTGTCAATTATTTGAGCGGATTTTATGAGTATTTTGTGAGCTTAGTTTATTATAAATTTTGAATAGAACTATATATGTTGTTGATTTTTATTCACGTGTTTGATAAAATATTGTTAGTGCTACCCTATTCGGTAGGCGGTTCGCCTTCGTCGCAAGAGTATTAGCTTGCGTTTACATAGAAATCCTTTGCGGAAATCTCATGAGGAGGATTGTGCTTATGCTTACAACGGAACTCTTTATAGCCATAATCAGCTTATGTATTACTTGCTTTGCTCTTGGTTATACCGTTGGTTCTAAGAGCAATGATAAAACACAAAAATAACCGCCCAGTCTGACGAACTTGCAGTTATTTTTGCCAAAATAATATCAGGCTAACCGTCTATCGGTAGCACTTTTTCTATCACTATATTAACATCAAACTATGTTTATGTCAAACATCTGTATTCATTTGTCACAACCCAATCCTTCCAAACTCAGTTTTTCATTGTATTTGAGAATATAGAACCGCTTACTTTCGCACAAAAAAAACAATTTGTATTGCATCTATCAAATTATATGACTACAAATTTTGATTTGTACTTAAATATCTCCTGCTTTTTGCTGTAAAATGTTTAATTTTTGATGTAACTTTTGAAACATCAATTTTGATTTGTCGACTTGGCGAACGAAGTCGGCAAATTGGTTTTGAAGCTGTATAGGTGGACAGAATATTATAAGCTTTTCAAAAAATGAAGTTTGAATTCTTTTCTGTCCAGCTGAACCAGTCATATTAATTGTTGCTAAATCATGAACGCTATCATTTTTTAACAAATATTTAATCCAATATGAATTACTTACTCCCGCTTTTGGTCTTGCTACATGAAATTCAGTAGTTCCAAAACCTATGCCATTCTTACACCCCTCAGCAATAGCTGCTTTCCCATTTTCAAAACAAGGAGTAATCTTAGCAAGAAGTACATCACCATCCCTAAAATAGGTATACCCCTTATAATAATTACTTACTGGACCATTCTCCCGAATATTAAATGAACCATCCACACCAACACATTCCATTGGAATAAACGACACTTCTACATTCTGCATGTCCTTCACTTCCGATTTCTCCGGATTAAATTCTACACAATCCGTGAATCTCATATTGGCTTTAGACTCATCCAAAGGTATTCCAAACATCTCGACAAATCGGGCTTTGATAAGATCATCCAATAGCCGTAATTGCTGTTTCATTTCGTTGATAATTACATATAATTTATCAAGCTTATCGCATACAGAAATTTGTTCTTCCTTAACTATTTCATTCACTTCATATTGGGATATATAATGAGCAAGCTTTAAATTATGAATTCCCGTAGTTTTATTCTCAAACATCCTCGTTCCACCACGCCTATAATTTGCAAACAAAGAATAAAATACATATCTAGGATACCATATTTCCTGATTTTTAACTCGTAGTAATCCTGTAAAATTATTAAACAAATAAGTATTATCCTCACCCTCAAAATATATAACTCTTCCAACAGGAAACTTATCACTTCCACCTGATTTCTCAATAATAATGTCACCTTTTCGAAGAAACTTTTCTTCTATATTTTTTTTGGTTATTGTCCTAGTAACTACATTTTTATAATCAACCACTCCTTCATTGGTAAAATTAGTAGTTCTAAGAACTGGAATTCCCTCACCAGTCTGATCATCAATTCCCCATTCACCAGACAAAGCTTTACCTGTAATTTCAATTAATTTCGCCATCTCTTGTCCCTGCAAACCTCAATTTGTGAGGTCCTTTCTTTCTTATTTTGCAAGCATTTCGCGCAATTCTTTCGTTTCCTTCGCAATCTGCTCGTTCAACTGTTCAATCTCAGCAAGAATCTCCTCTGTCGGTGGATATTCCACTGGGATATACTCTATTTTCTTATACTTGTTAATCGACAAGTCATAATCATTGTCAGCAATTTCCTGCTTATCCACCAAGAAACTCTGCTCCGTTCTTTCGCGAGTTTCCTCGTTATCTTTATGATGGAATCTCTCAATAATATCCGGAATGTCATTTTCCTCAATTGGCTGACGCTTATCATCCAGCGAATGACCATCAGCCTTCATATCGTAAAACCAAACTTTTTCGGTACCACCGGCATTCGTTTTCGTAAATATCAAAATAGCCGTAGACACACCGGCATACGGTTTAAATACACCGGATGGCATAGAAATAACACCTTCCAAGTATTGATTTTCCACTAATTCCTTACGCAAATTCTTATGCGCCTTTGAGGAGCCAAACAAAACACCGTCCGGAACAATACAGGCACATCTGCCACCTACCCGAAGCAGACGAATAAACAGCGCAACAAATAACAGCTCGGTCTTCGTTGTGCTTGTAATTGCAGACAGCGATTCACTAATATTTTCCTTATTTAAGGTTCCCTTAAATGGCGGATTCGCGAGGATCAAATCGTAGGTATCTTTCACCATATAATCTTTTGACACACTATCCTGCTTATTTAATTGTGGATTTGTAACCGAATGAAGCATCAGATTCATGCAAGACAAACGGCACATAGTTTCATCCGTATCAAATCCTGTAAATGTTTCCGTTGCATATTTCTTCCATTGCTCCTCGGTCATTTTGCTTCCATAATGAGTTCTTATGTATTCTGCCGACGAAATCAAAAAACCCGCCGTACCACACGCCGGATCACAAATTTTCATATCCGGTGTTGGCTGCATAAGATTTACCATCATGTCACGAATATGTTTTGGTGTTCGAAATGCACCAAGCCGCCCAGCAGAATTTAATTTTCCAAGCATATGCTCGTATAAATCTCCCTGCATATCTAAACCTTTAATGTCATTTTCAAAAAGGTCGTCCAGTCCAATAATAACTTTTTGTAATGCCAGTGGTTCATTGATTTTAAATGTTGCATGTTTCAAATATCTTGAAAATGCAGAATTTTCATCCTGATTCAAATTGATTAAAAAAATAAAGACATGTTCAACAAAATGCTTGTGGAGTTCTCTGGCTTCCATTCCTTTAAAATTTCTCCATCGCAACGCTTGTTCTTCTTTAGAATCTCCAAAAATATGTTTCTGTGGTTCTCCTGAAAGCAGTTCAGCAGTTTCAATATCTGCCTCGCGCTCATCAAGTTGTTTTGCAAACATAAGATATGTTAACTGCTCAATGACTTCGGTCGGCTGTGATACTCCTCCCGCAATGACATCAAGCCATATTTGCTCAATTTTATTTTTTACTACTGCTGGTAACATATTTTCCTCCTCACGTGTTCTTTCGCTTTACTCGATTTTTATACTACTATATTAACGATTTTTAACAGTAACGTCAATTATTACTTCATTTTCGTCGCAAGCTACAGTTATCTCATATTATAAATAGAATCACACAAAGGATTGATTTTTATTCACATGTTTGATAAGATATTGTCAGTGCTACCCTATTCGGTAGGCGGTTCGCCTTCGTCGCAAGAGTATTAGCTTGCGTTTACATAGAAATCCTTTGCGGAAATCTCATGAGGAGGATTGTGCTTATGCTTACAACGGAACTCTTTATAGCCATAATCAGCTTATGTATTACTTGCTTTGCTCTTGGTTATACCGTTGGTTCCAAGAGCAATAATAAAACACAAGAGTAACCGCCTGGTCTGCAAACTTTGGCAGTTACTCTTGTAACCAAAAAATCAGGCTAACCGTCTATATGCGGTAGCACATTTTCTATCACTATATTAGCATCAAATTATATTTATGTCAAACATTCCTGCAAGACAATTCTCCCCCCAAAGCAACGCTTTTCCCAAACTTTCTGCCTTATGGTTGCTTTGCTTACAACTATTTTTCTATTTCATGCAACTCTTTCTTAAAAATCCAGAAAAAAGCGTTGTTTTTCTCAGAAAAATTGAGATAAATCCGACAAAATGGGGGTGAATATGCAACGTTTTTGGGCTTTGGAGCAAGTTAGCGTTGTTTTAGCAAGTTGCCAGCCCTTCTTCCGGCGAACATGCCTTGTAATGACCGCCAGAATCCTTCTTAAGCCGTGCAGCGCCTATCTCTTCGCGATAGGCGCTCACGGGCTGCGCCCTATAATAATAAAAATACCGACACCTACACACTTTTGTGCAAGCACAAGTATGCAGGTGACGGTATTTTCCTTATTGCACGGCTTAAGCCTAACGTGCACATTTATACTGTAGGTCTTCCCAGCGGCGGTCTACTTCTGCCTGGAATTGTTCGATTAGGTGTTCGTTGCCTTTTTTGAAGAGGTGTTTGAAACGTCCCTGAACACGAAGGAAGTCTTCGATTGGAAGTTTCTTCTTTGGCTCATAGGAAAGAATCCATTTGCCATGGTCTACCTCAAAGAGTGGCCAGTAGCAGGTTTCTACGGCAAGTTTACAAATGTTCATGATATCTGCTGTGTCGTAACGCCAGCCACGTGGACATGGTGTCATTACATTCAGAAAACTTGCGCCTTCTGTGTAGATGGCTTTTTCGGATTTACGATGCAAATCTTTAAAATCCGTTGTCATTGTTGTCTGTGCAACATAAGCAACGTCGTGGTCTGCAATGATGCTTGCCAAGTCTTTGCGGTTCTGCATTTTACCTACGGACTGCTTGCCAACCGGCGTTGTCGTTGTATCTGCATACATAGGTGTTGCCGAAGAACGCTGGATACCGGTGTTCATATAGGCACCATTGTCATAGCAGACATAAACCATGTCATGTCCACGCTCCATGGCACCGGACAAGGACTGGAAACCGATGTCGTAAGTTCCGCCGTCTCCACCAAATGTAATAAATTTAAATGTTTCGTCTTCCGGCAGTCTGCCGCGTTTTTTCAAGGCACGGTAAGCAGTCTCAACACCACTCAATGTGGCACCTGCATTTTCAAATGCATTATGTATGTAACTGTCCTCCCATGCGGTGTATGGATACATAAAAGAAGAAACTTCCAGACATCCGGTCGCATTACCAATGACTGCGTGGTCTCCCTCATGCAGAGCACGAAGTACGGCACGTACAGCGATTGTTGCACCACAGCCGGCACACATACGATGTCCCGGAGCCAATCTCTCTGGTTTTTCCATCATAGTTTTTAAACGATAATCACTCATACTATCCTCCGTTTATCCTCTCAGTCTGATATACTGGTACTGTTCTACTGTCTTGCCATTTTCAATCATATCCTCTAATTCCGCGAATACATCTTTTACATCTTTGATGGTAAAATCACGTCCGGCCAGACCGTATATGTAATTTACTGCTTCAATCATAACTTTATTTTTAAACAAAGCTGCCGGCACCTCACTGCCAAGTGGTCCGCCATTGCCATTGTAGCTCTCACAACGGTCCATAACGGCAACTGCTTTGCAATTTGCTAAAGCTTTTGCAATTTCCTCTGAAGGGAATGGACGGAATACACGAAGTTTGAGTACACCGACTTTTTTGCCTTCTGCCCGAAGTTCATCCACAGCCTCTTTCGCAGTTCCTGCTGCCGAACCCATAATCAACATAATGTAATCGGCATCTTCCGTTTTATATTCCTCGAAAAGCTCAAAACCACGTCCGGTCAGCTCTTTGTATTTTTTGGCAACTTCCTTGATAACTTCTTTTGAATTTTCAAGAGCCACTTCCTGATTTTTCTTTGCTTCCATCGCGTAATTGGAAACGGAATACGGTCCTACCGCAATTGGTTTGCCGGGATTTAACAAAAATTCTTCCGGATGATACTCACCAACAAAATCTTTGACCGCTTCATCTTCCAAAAGCATAATATTTTCCACAGCGTGGCTTGTAATAAATCCATCCTGGCAAATCATAACCGGAAGATGCACTCTCGTATCTTCCGCAATCGGATATGCCTGAATAAAGTTGTCATACGCTTCCTGATTATTTTCTGCGTAAATCTGAATCCAGCCGGTATCTCTTGCGCCCATACCATCGGAGTGGTCGCAGTTAATGTTAATCGGACCGGATAATGTACGGTTTACCAACGCCATAACAAGTGGCAGACGATTCGATGCGGCAAGAAGAAGTTCTTCCCACATAAGTGCGAGTCCTGCAGAAGAAGTAGCCGTCAAACTTCTCGCACCTGCTGCCTCGGCACCAATCGTTGCACTCATGGAAGAATGTTCACTCTCCACCGGGATAAACTCGGTATCCATCTCACCATTTGCAATATAGGTAGAAACCATCTGTGGAATCTCCGTCGAAGGAGTAATTGGAAATGCCGGCATGACATCCGGATTAATCTGGCGGATTGCATACGATACCGCTTCATTTCCTGACATACGTTCTTTAATTGCCATTAGATATTTCCCTCCTTCATCTCAATTGCGCCAAATGGGCATACTTTAGCACAAATGCCGCAGCCCTTACAATGGTCATAGTCAAATTCGCCACGCTTTCCATCTTTAACCGGAATACTGCAGTCCGGGCAAACCGGGGTGCAGAGCAGGCATTGTTTACATTTATCTGCAACATAAATCGGGGTATTCGTGCGCCACTCACCGGTATTAAAAAGTTTTGAAGTGCCACCCGCAAAAACCATCAAGCCTTCTGTCAAATCCTGATGTGGTGTTTTTTCGTTGATTTTTGTAACATCTGTTCTCACGCCATTGCCCCCTTATCTTTCTGAATATCGATGGAAACAACGTCAAAGGCACGCTCCAACGCTTCCATATTACCGTCAATTACTTCCGGTTTCTTTGCAAATTTATGTTCATAAGAAGCTCTCATTTCATGAATAAAAGTCTCTTTTTCCATTACTTCACTGACCGCTACCGTAGCTGCTAACATCGGTGAATTCGGAAAATTCTTTCCTAATGTCTCCACGGAAATATGTCTGGCATCAATCGCATAAACACGACCTTTGTAGCCATTGAGTTTCGGAATCATGTCCTCTCTCTTTTTCGGTGTATTAATAATAATTGCACCGGTTTCCTTCAAACCGGCTGTCACATCAACCGAATCCAAAAGCGTCTCATCTACAACTACCACATAATCCGGGTGGTAAATGTTTGAATGTACGCGAATCACATCGGAACTGATGCGGTTGTACGCCGTAATCGGTGCTCCCATACGCTCCGGACCATATTCCGGAAATCCCTGCACGTTCTGACCCGTTTTGAACGCTACATCCGCAAGCAAAAGTGCTGCCGTCTTGGCACCTTGGCCGCCGCGGCCGTGCCATCTGATTTCGATACCGTTCTTCATCGTTCTCAAATCTCCTTCTATCCTTCATCCATTGGGTGCAAAATTTTCTCAATAACGTTTTGACCCAGCATATCCTATTATATCGTAGGAAAAACAAATGTAAAGCGAAAATGTTTAATTTTGTTCACTTTTGAAGTGAATTATTTTCATTATCTGTTTTTTTCAACTTTCTCCGGGCAAACAGTTGGAACAAGCCCCCATTTATGTTATACTACTAACAGAAACATTAAAGGAGATTGGATTTCATTGATTAAGCGATTTTATGTACCAACTTCCAAACTAGAAGAGGGCATGCAGATTGACCAGGTTATCAAAGACAGACTGGACCGTACACTCATTGCCCGTGGCTCTGCTTTGGATGCTTATTTGATTGAAGGCCTGAAAAAACGAGGCATACACGGAGTATACATAAAGACAGGTGAGGAAGACCCGGAAGAAAAACCGGAGGAAGAAACACTCACCCCTTTTGTACGCAATAAAATCGAAAAATACCGCACAGAAGACCCAAGAAAAGTTTATTTATCAGAGAGTGTTAAAAAACGCGTGTCCGAGGGAATCCAGTATTTATATAACAATTCAGACTCACCGGAATTCACAAACACTTCCGCAAAAATTACAAATGACTTAATTCACGCCATTGACCACAACGATGCTTTAGCGGTTGATATCAGTGCACTCAAAACAAGCGATGAATACACGTTTAAGCACAGTGTGGATGTCGCTACCATCTCCATGATTATTGCCAGAAACTTAGGCATGTCAGGCAAAGATGTTTATAATATCGGTATCGCCGGACTTTTACACGATATGGGAAAATCAAAAATTCCATCTGAGATTTTAAACAAGCCGGCGCGTTTAACCGATGAAGAATTTGCTATTATGAAACAGCACTCCGAGCTTGGCTATAACATATTAAAAGAGAAAAAAGAATTTCACGGTGCCATTTCGCTTGCCGTGCTGCAGCATCATGAAAAAATGAACGGAACCGGATATC
>ULXW01030158.1_pt1 | contig 21992 bp, 20 predicted proteins | sample 1961661 | NCBI WGS metagenome assembly ULXW01 (sample SAMEA4835849, study PRJEB28245) | human gut metagenome | biome: gut microbiome; material: fecal sample | place: Denmark | collected 2008 | reverse complement strand
CCGCCACAATAACATATATAATAGTAATAATTAAATTATAATTATATAAATAACCAACTACAGAAGCAATTCCTGCAAAAACAACAACTTGAACAGTATATTGCCTTACCGTGTATTCTTGACCTAATTCTTTAACTTTTTCACGCATTACTTTGAAAGAATAAGGAGCATACATATCATAAGCAACACCAACTTGTTTTACAATGAATTTATAAACGTTTTCTCCTTTATTTACACGATACATGAAAATAAATAGTAATATAACTCCAATAATTATAAATTCCATACGACACCTACTTTCTATACATTATTGTTTATTCCAGATTGAACACTATTAACATAAGACATATTAACAAAATTTTGATTATTTACCTGAGGTTCTTGAGCATTAACTATAGGCTGATTTTGATAACCAACATTACCACTAACATTATTTAAACCTTCAGTATTCGCAATAGTTTTATTGATAATATCCTGTTCTTGATTAGCATTTTCTTTTACCAAAACATTTTCATCAATAATAACACCCTGACTCTCTAAATATCCTCTCAAATACTTAGTTGGATTTTGTAATATAATTTGTCCTTCCATAGTTTTACGATATAAACAATTAGTTTTAGCTTCATTAGTTATATCATCAACATAAAATTCCTCTACCTCACATACTTCACGTTGAAACCTCTTTAACTGAGGACTATAATATCCTCTAATATGTACTCCTAATTGCACATAACGATGTATACTTCTTAAAAATTGATCAATATCTTGATTAGTTTCAAGTAAACTATACATACGTGCAGGTATTGAAGCAGCCTTATCAGCATGAATTGTAGATAAAATGTTATGACCAGAAGATATCGAATTACGAACTGCCATAACAGCCTCCGCACTACGAACCTCAGATAGTAATATCCATCTTGGATTCTGTCTCATACAAGTTACTAATATATCAGTATAACTGGCTATATTATTAGTCTTCATTGCTACGATATCACGATGTGGAAAAATCTTATCTAAGTGTAATTCCAATGTATCTTCAATAGTAATAATTTTTTCATTTTCTAACGTATGCGCTGCTAAATACTTAACAAATTCCGTTTTACCACTACCAGTTTCACCGCTAACAATTATATTGCAGTGTCCATGAACACATTTAATCAAAAAATCATGAATGTCCAAAGAAATATAATTCTCTTCAATGATTTTGTCTTTTTGTAATCTTATTTTTGCAGGAGTTTTACGTATTAATAAAGCAATACCATTTCTTGCAATTGAATCATGAACGAAATTCATACGAAGTTCCGTCGATTCAGCATCTAAAAATGGATTAGCCATATTAAAACTTTTACCCATCGCATTTGAACACTGAAATGCAATTTTTTCAATTAAGGCATTATTAATTTCTGGCACTTCTACTCTAAATACACCTTTAGATAAAGTTTTTAACCACACTTGTCCACCATTACTATAGGAAATATCTGTGATATCATCATTATCCAAAAATTGTTTTAAAGGTCCAAAATCTATCTGGTTGAAAAATCCATCCATTATATCACCCACTTATTCTGTATCAGTTGACGCGCTTAATAAATCTTCATTTAATAGTTGAGTTTTACTTAAAACAAACTCTTTAATTGTAGCACTACTAACTTCTACTATGTCTTCTTCTGTGATTACTTCTGTATTAGGTACAGGTATTAACTCAGCTGATACTTTTGTTAAATACATTGCTTTTCTAATTAATAAATGCACATCTTCAGGTACAGCAAAGATAATAAATGCTGGAGTTCTGGCCTCACCAGTATTTTCAAATACGTGTCTACCTGAACTATCTTTAACATCTAATATTTCAATATTACTAATTAACTTACCAAAAATAATTTTACCAGTATCATCAACAGCTTTAAAATATAAATTGATATAATTGCCTGGATACATTGAATTACCATAAGTAGTGGTCATAGTAACAGGAAAATTATATACAGTATAACCTGTAGGAATATTAGTAAATGCTGAATCAGGTAAATCTCTTTCATTAATTACCGCATCAGAATAGAACAAACTACCTTCAGGAATAATCGTATTATAATTAGAATATTTACCAATTATTAAAGAACTAGATGCAATATATTTCCCTTTTAAATAACTTGGTGGTACCTCAGTATATGATATCATATCTTCAGTAATTAAAGTTCTAGGTTGAATAACCTGATTAGCATAAGGTACCCTAATTGGTTGTATAGCTTGTTTAATTCTAAAATTATACCCTACATATAAAACCAGTATACAAATAAGCACACCAATAATTGTAACAGTATTTTTATTACTTAAAAATCTTTTAATAGATGTCATTAAATTGTTCATATTTTCTCCTCCTTAATAAACAGTTTCTAATATAGCATTAAGTTCATTTACTATATCAAAATTTTGAGCATCAGTGGTTATCTTATGAGTATCACTCTTAGAAGTTACTCTAATACTAGCTTTAGGTGGTACTTCCATAATATCATAAAATTCTATTTTATATCCATTAGCATTAAATGAAGCTACTTCTGCATACCTTCTTATAAAGTTTTCCACAAACTTTTGCTCACTTATTTTTATTTCTCCAGTAGTCCTATAATAAGCCACATCTACTGATTCTGTCATTGCTGCCTCAGCAACTTCTTTTAACAAGTAATAATCTTGTTCATTATTTGTAGTAATATTTTGAAAAAGCATTATTATAGCAAGTCCTATTAACCCTGCGATTACTACACCCGCAATTGCAAACGACCATTTCATTATTTACACCATCCATATTCCTCAACATTACTAGGTCCACAACCGAGTGAATAATATGTTGAATTTGATTTTAAATTATTTCCAATTGATATACTACTTGATGTTCCATCCTTTAAGAAATTAGAACTTCCATCATCATTCATTTCATTCCACAAAGTATATTGATTAGTTTTTTTATTATTATATTCTTTAATTTTACTAATCATACTATTCGTAAGTTCCATAGTATAATTAGGTTCTGTATCAAGTCCAGCAACTAATTGCTTTTTATTATTTTCATCATTTATCCAATTATACCAATTCTCTCCAGCATCTCTATTTGGAAAAGGATCAGATAAACTTATAGGTCGGTAAATATAACTATCAACATTAGCACATGAATTTGCATAATAATCAGGATGTTTTTCTAAATATTTTGTATTACGACAACATTTATATTTATCTTTAGATGGGTCACAATTAGCATCACCACAATCCTGATAAGGACACCCTGATATTTTTGTAGAAAAATTACAACCAAGAATACCAGTCACATTTATTCTTCTATACTCGCTACCATTAACTTTAATAATGTAAGCAGTACCTCCAACTTCAGTATTTATATAATTATTTTGTTCTGGTAAAGCATTAGTAGGAATATAATATCCTGGAGTAATTTCTTTCCAAGTATTAGTACTTTGACCATTGTAATTTATACCTTTATATAATATTTGAGCATTTTTTATATTGATAAATGCACTAGGAACATTAAATTTAAATCTTTGTAATGCAGTTCGATTTGCATTATTACTACTTGTTCCAGAATCAATTAAAACACCCATATCTTGAGTAACTTTACCTTTAGAAGTAGGTGAAGTAGCACTAACATATTTTACTTTAACATCATTGCTAGAAGCACTTACCGCATCAACAGAAATTCTCATTTTCTGGCGACAATCAACTGAACCATGACCTGTTACAACACAGCAGGGGTAACTAGAACAAGAAGTACTACAACCCATTTGCTTCGTCTTTGCATTACTAGAAGTATTAGAACATGTTTTAGGGATTGCAATACCCCCTCCACCTCCACCTCCTCCACCTGAAGGAGGATCGGGCGAACAAGAAGTACTACAACTTTCACAAGTAGACCAAGCAGTAGTAGTATATTCAATAACATCTTGATCATAACTAACACTATAACTTAAATTACTACCATATAATACTTCAAAAGTAGTTCCAGTACCAGCAGCAAATTGATTTTTTCGCGAACTATCAACTAAAGACTTAATAGGTTGACTCTGATAATCTTTAAAATAAAAGTTATAATTAGAACTAATCGATACATTAGCATTACATATTAAATCAATATTACCGTAACACGTAGGATACTCCCCAACTTTTAAGGAAAAACGATACACCTTATTTAATACCGAATCAGCATTACATACTCCGTTTAATTTTACAGTAACATTATTAGAATCACTTACAGGAGCCTCAGTACAATTAGTTTTCTGAATACACAAGTTATCCTTTAACTCATATCCACTATCTTTGCAATATCTTATTTCAGTAATAGTATAAGCAGATAAATCATCAGGAAAATCAGCATTAGTTTCAAAACATTCATCTGGTTTTGTTTTAACACAAAACTTATACTTTGTATTTGCTTGCTTTTTTTCACACATTGCTGCCTGAACAGTAAAAGGAACTAATAAAAGCAAAATCAATACTAAAAACAATTTATGTTCATAAAGATATTTCATATAATCACCTACTTCCATTTTTTTATTTTCTTCTTCTTTTTATTCAAATATCTAATTATAAAGATAATAAATAAACCAATAACAACAAATCCAATCACGTACAAATACCAAAATTTAAGAAAACTATCAGATATATTTTTAGTTACATTTAAAATAGTAATTTGATTTTTTTTAGATTCAGTATCTTTGTATTCCTTTAACCTAGCCATAAATGTTTTTTCATCTAATTCATATTTATACCACTTACTACAAGGTAAAAATTTTGTCGAATCTATCCCATTACATAAATAACTATCAGAATAACTATTATATCTAGGAAAAGTAATTTCTAATTTACGTGAAGCAGAAGAAACACATTCCAAATTATATGGATAAAGTCTAAATTCATAAGTTCCATGAATAAAGCCCGATTTTATAAATTTACCATCTTCATTACCAACAATTAAAATATCTTTATCTGGATTGTAAAGAACAAGTCCTTCAGTTAATCCAGTAATATTAATTTTAAAAACACCATTAAGCAAATTATGATTAGAATCTAACATACCTTCAATATGCTCATAAGAAATTTTTATTTTATCCAATCTATCTTGTAGTTGTTTTGCTTCCACTTCACTACAATCAGCAAAAACGGTTGATTTCCCAAAAATAGCAACAAACATTATCATTAGTACTAACATTTTTTTTCTCATTGCCTACCTCCTTTATCTATACTACCTTAAGTATATATTAAATTTAAAATATAGTCAATAATCGAAAATCAATTTTGTTAACTTTTTCTAAAAAATTTCAAAGATTTTAATACTTAAAACAAAAAAGAACAAATAAAATGTCCTTAATTTAACAAATATATTATTTACACCACTCATACCTAGTTTCATTGCTAGGTCCACAACCAAGTGAATAATAATTTGAATTGATTTTTAAATTATTTCCAATTGATATACTACTTGCTGTTCCATCCTTCAAGAAATTGGAACTACCATCATCATTCATCTCATTCCATAATGTATAAGAATTAGACTTATTTGTATTATATTCTCTAATACGTGAAATCATATTATTAGTAAGTTCAAAAGTATAATTTGGTTCACCTTCAAAACTCTCTTTTAATTCCTTAACATTTTCCTCTTTACTAATCCATTCATGCCAATTTTCCCCAGCACTTCTTTTAGGAAAAGGATCCATTAAATCAATCTGTCTATATACATAATCCTCTTGTCCTCCACACGATTTAACATAATAATCAGGATGTTTTTGCAAATAATTACTATTGCGACAACATTTATACTGATCAGTCTCTGGATTACAAGTAGCATCACCACAACTTTGATAAGGACATCCAGATATTTTAGTTGTAAAATCACAATCAAGTTTACCTGTTACATCAATTTTTCTATATTCATTTCCATTAACTTTAATTATATATGCAGTCCCACCAATTTCAGTACTTACCACACTATTTTGAAGTGGAATAGCATTAGTAGGTATATAATATCCAGGAGTTACCTCTTTCCAACTATTAGTATTTTGACCATTATAATTAATTCCTTTATATAATATCTGTCCTGTTTTTAAATTAATGAAAGCACTAGGTGGATTAAATAAAAAACTTTGCATAGCACTCTTATTACTATTATCACTTTTAGTCCCTGAATCTTTTAAAACACCCATATATTGTTTCTCATTTCCCTTAGATGTAGGAGTTTCAGTATTCACATATTTTACTTTTACATAAGGACTTGATGCCTCAATGGCATCAACAGATATTTGCATCTTCTCTCGGCAATCAATTTCACCATATCCTGTAGATTCACAACAAGGATAATCCGTACACGTCGTAGTACAACCCATTTGACTTGCACTTACATTCGTTTTGTTTGAGCAAGATTTAGGAATATCAGGTTTTGGATTAGGGTCAGGTGAACACTCTGTGTTACAACTTTGACAAGTACTCCATCCAGTTGTAGTGTACCTAATAACTTCTTGATCGTACTTTACTGTATACTTAATGTTACTTCCATAAATAACATCAAATGTTGTTCCAGTTCCCACAGCATATTGAGTTTTTTTACTACTATCAACAAGCGATTTAATTGGTTGTCCACTTTCGTAATCCTTAAAATAAAATTTATAATTAGAATCAATTGACACGGTAGCCTTACATACTAAATCTACAGGGCCCTCACAAGAAGCATATTGTCCAACTTTAAGTTCTAATCTAAAATCCTTATTTAACTCGGCATCTGCATTACATACTCCTGATTTCGTCGTAAGTTCAACATTAACACTATTAGCATCAGGTTTTAAACTACTATCACAGTTTTCTTTTTGTACACAAAGATTATCTCTTAACTCATAACCACTATTCTTACAATATCTTGTTTCAGTAATATTATAATCAGCTAAATTATCAGGAAAATCAGTTTCCGTCTCAAAACAAGATTTAGCATCCGTCTTCAAGCAAAACTTATATTTAGTGTTAGCTTGTTTTACTTCACATAAATCTGCTTTAACACCGCAAGGCACTAACAAAAATAACACAATTAATATCATATATTTTCTCTTCATACTTACCTCCACATTTTATTATATAACATAAGTATATACTAAATTTTTTCTTTATTTAACTAATTTTTCTTTTTTTTAATAATTTCTATTTCGTATAGTAAAGGTATTATCTCCTTATAAATCTTACAATAACAACTTTTTTTATTAAAATCACCAAAAATATTATAATTCAGTATTGGACATCCACAATTACACACGTGTCTCCATATACAATTCTTACATTCATTTACCTTATTTATATTAAATTTAGATACTTCACAATCATTAATTTGACTAACTAAATCATTATCTTTATAAATATTAGAAATTGGCCTACATAAATCCATTCCACATAAAGCAACGTCACCATTACTACCAATAGCCATAATATTATCACCAACGCTACAATTTCTACAAGTACTATTATTAAAACTAATATCATCCACATTAAAACTATTATCAAATATTCCATTCTTATAACATTTCAAAATTAATTTTAAACACTTCTTTAATTTTCTAATTACTTTATCTTGAACTTCAACAACACTAGGCATAATATTATTATTACTTTTTTCCAAAGAAAATCTAAATGGCAAATTAAAGTCAATCAACCTCCTAGTAAGCGCAAATAAACCATCAATATTTTCTTTAGTAACTACTACATTAATCGTTGGTACAATATTGTTTTTCTTAAGATATAAAATACCATCGACCACATCATCATAACTACCTCTTTCATCATAATAACATCTATTTCTATCATTGTATTTTTTTATTCCATCTAAAGATATCCTAACATCAATGTTATTTTCTTTAATCAATTTAATAACCTTATCATCAATTAAAATACCATTAGTAAGAATACGATAAGAAAAATAAATATTATTAAAACCATTACAATAATTAATTATCTTCTCAATTAAATCTATCTTTAATAATGGTTCACCACCAGAAAAAGATAATACTATATTATTAAAATTATTCTCTTTTAAAGATACTATCAACTTATCAATAATCTCTTTTGCCACAACAAAATCCATATCAATATTATTCTTGTTGATATAGCAATACCTACAATTTAAATTACATTGATTAGTAATATGTAACCAGCAATGTAAAACTTTATCAGGTTTATTATTTATATTTTTATCTTCATAAGATATAATATTATAACTATCTAAATATTTAAGAAATTCTTTTAATAAATCTTCCCTTATTCTTAATTTCTTACTAATAACTTCTATACTATTAATACCATCACATAATTCTAATATTTTCAAAGCCTTATTATTAATTAAAACAACACCATTTGGTAATTCATAATTAAATAAAACTAACGCCTTACCATTCTTTTTTTGATATATATTATCACAAAGTTTTGGAAACATAAATTCACCCACTTACAATAACACTTCTAAAACCATTCATTCTAATATTATAACCCATATTACCACCATAAGCAAATATACCTGCATTTTTACCCATGCTATAATTACCACCACGTTCTATCCAAGAAGTATCCACATCAGGAGCAAAGTTACTATCATTAAGCCATCCTTTAGTCTCTCCCATCGCATCACCCAACCGACTATTACTAATAGAATTATCTGTTAAAACTTCTTCATTATAAGCATAGCAATCCAAATATTTTTGATTATCAATATACCAAGAAGAATTAAAACCAGTGTAAAAATTCCCATTAAAAGTATACTTATTCATTTTCAAAGAAATATTAGCCATAACATTTTCTACACTTCCACCACTCATATCATATATACCTGTAATATTACCAGTTGTAGAAGTTTGCATTCCAAGTTCACTTTCATAAGTAAATTGACTACCATCTTCTAATTTTACAGTCCCTGTAGTAAAATCGCTAAGATTATTAACTCTCACTTCATGACAACCATCAATACAATTTCCATACTTAGAATGAGCTAAATAGGCAACTGCTCCCCATTCTATATTTTTCATCATATGTGCATCATTTTTACCATTAAGATATAAACCAAATTTTTTGGCAGTATTAAACTGATTATAAATATTTAAGTTTCTCAAAGGACTATTCATTGGCAAAATTGTAGGATTATCAATACTACCTGTAGTTTCAAACTTTCCTACCCATATTCCCTTTAATTCAGAATCTCCAAATGTAAAGGCAGGATGAGTATAATAATCTCCATTATTTCCAATACAAACTTCATTATTTTGATTAAATATCTTCTTCTTATAATAATAATTACATTTCACATTCCCAGTTGTTTCTATACCACTTTCAAACATTATATCAATTCCATTTTCCAAAGCATTATAATATTCATAACCATTTTGTTTGTTAATATTAAATATTCTATATTTATACCTTGGTATCCATACATAGAATGCTATAATATCTTCATAGTTTATTATTGCACCCACGTCTAAATTATCATACTTATCATAATCATTAACTAATACAACGTTAGCCCATACACCATCCTCATAATTATACCAATTATTATCAATATTCCTACTATCAACTTTTATCCAATTATTTCCATCATAAATAACAGGTATCATACCTGAAGAAAGTACTGGAGCATTAGCAACCATAATTTTATCGCTATTATTTTTATAAAACAAAGCATATAAAATAGCTAAAAGTAAAATACCAACTATAATCAAAAAATTTTTTTTATTCACAAACACTCCCGCTTCCTAAAGTAAAAAGGTAAATATCTTACCCTTTTATTTAATATTAACAATTACTGTTCGAAAACTTCTCAAAATTGAAGCACGTCCATCTACACCACCATAAGCAAATATACCATCAAGATCTCCATGATTATAAAGACCTCCACGCATCAACCATGATTTAGGATTATCCAAAAAATCTCTAAAATCTCCATACCAACCAACTGTTTCTCCTATTGCATCTCCTAAATATGTCTTATCAACAGAATCAATATTTATATTATAATCATAAGCATCATAATATTTAGCATCAGGTAAACTCTTACCACTAAAGATTTTACTTAAGTTTCTATCTTTATCAAATAATATTCCTGTATAACCAGAATTCTTATTATCATTTCTACCACTTATAATATTACTACCATCTTCACTCTTCATCACGGCCATGACTATTTCCCAAGAACCACCCGCCATATCATAAACACCATATATACTAGAAGTAGATGATGCTAAAACACCATATTCATTATCATTATAAGGCCTTGAACTATCAGTATTACAAGTATTACTTATCACCATCGCACCATTAGCATTTAAAGAAGCACATCCTGTAATTGACGGTCCATTACTATTACTAGAAGTATTAACATTATTGTTCCTTACATTTTTACATACACCATCGACACAAGTACCATATTTACTATGTGATAAATAATTAATTGCTCCCCACTCAACATTCTTAGCAATATGTGCATCTATCTTAGCAACTTCACTATCTAAAACATAATTAATCCTCCTAGAAGTCTCAAATTGACTAGCAACATCTTGATTAGTCAAAGATACCAAATTAGGTTTAATCGTAGGCATCTCACTAGTACCGGTAGTTTCAAACTTACCTACCCAAATACCTGTTAATTCTTCGTTACCAAAAGTAAATGCTGGATGGGTTAACCATTCTCCATCCTTAGTACCACTGCTCTTAGGATAATTCTTACTCTCAAATAAAATCTCTATTTCAAAAGGATTTATTTCCTTAAAAGAAGTATTAAATAACTTATATCTATATCTTGGTATCCACACTAAATATGTAAGTATATCCTCTTCTTTAACTAAAGTACCAACATCAGCCTTAATATAACTATCTCTTGTTTTGTCAGTAACCATCACCGCATTAGCCCATTTTTTATTTTCATAATCATACCAATTACTATAATCAGCTTTCTCCCATACTTTTTTAAACTCATTATAAGTAATTGGAATCATTCCTTTAACCAAATTAGGTTCATTAGGTATATCACAATTATATACATCTATTTTATTCTCATTATCTTCATATTTAATATCAATTTTAGAATACTTTAATCCTAACTTTATACTTTTTGGTTCATTACTAACATTTGTAATCTTTATAGGTAAAACCACACTATCTTTTGAAATACTAGCTTCAGTTTTTACATTTTCAAAATCAGTAACTTGACCTATCACAATACCATGACTCTCATTATCTAAATAAGTATAATACAACCCATAATTATAAATCACATTTTCATATTTATTGCTTATTGTAATCTCCATATCCATTGTATTATTTGCATCAACAACAATTTCATTTTTATAAGACTTCCCAGTTTTATCTTTAATACCAAATATCACTACATTATTATCCTCTTTTTTAGTATCATTTATAAAAACAAATAATAAAATCACTACTAAAGCAACTAAAACTACACTAGATGAAATAATAATTATTTTTCTCTTATTCATTTTGACTCTCCTTTTTATCTTTCATATAAATTATAACACAAAAAGAAATTATTGCAACATTTATGCATATGGTCTTGTTATCATTGCTAAAAATGTATTACCTCTTAATCTATAAAGATCACTATAAGTAACACCAGTATAACCATAATCAGGATTCCTAGTAGCCTCGATTACCCTATCATTTCCAACATAAATTCCAATATGAAAAATTCTTCCAAACTTTAAAAACTCCCTTTCATTATTAAAATCTATCCAAAAAACCATATCACCAGGTCTTACATCTTGAACACGCACACATTTATCTTTTGTTTCTAAAGCCATATCAGCAGGTTTCTTTCCCACACTTCTATTAAATACACTCTCATACACCGCATTAGCAAAACCACAGCAATCTATACCAGCAAATTTTTCCTTAGGAATCTTAGCATTTGGATCCTTTATCAAATTATTAAAATGAAATGGTATCCCCAAATATTCCTTAGCCGTAGCAACTATCTTATTACCCATTTCTTCATTATAAGTATTAGCATCAAGAATATTACTACACACATAATCATTATTTATAAAATTATCTATTTTATTAAACATCTTCACATCACAATTAAAATTACTACACACCTTTACCTTATATTTACTAGAATCTTCTATTTTATCACTTCTAAAAGTCAATAAATCTTCTGTAGTACTACCACTAAAAACAATCTTATTATTATTATCTATAATTTCAACTTTATATTCTTTTGCCTCTTCTTCTTTTTCATATTCTACTAAAAACAAATTATCTTCATCACCATTCAATTTATAAAAAGATAGTATCTTAATATTATTCAACTCTTTTTTATTATTGCACAAAACAACAACTATAGTTAATAAAATCAACACTCCAAATAATAAATATATTCCCTTTTTCATAATTTACCCTCTTTCTATACCAAAATACATTAACTCTTGATTTATATTAAAATCTAAAACTTTCTCATTATTTATCTCAATATAATAATCATAATTATTTCTTAACTCACTATTCATTATCAAAATACTAAAAGCATTTATTCCATTAACATAACTAAGATTAGTATCATTACCAATAACATTTACTTTAGAATCCTTATCTACATGTTTATTAGAATTAAATATCACCGTATTAGTAGAAGTATTAAAATTATTAGGCATCAATAAAAACTCAGTAGAAAAACCTATTAAATTTATGTCAAATATATTAATCTCATTATCATAATCAAGTACATCCTCAGTACAATTAATAACAAAATTACCCCTATTAATAGTTATATTTCCATTAGAATCAATACCATCACCATAAGCATTAATAATAAAATCACCATCATGAATTACCAATTCACTATAACGAATATCTTCCAAAGACTTTTTCTCTTTATATTTAGAATTAGCATTAATTCCATCATCTATAGCATTTATCCTATAACTACCATTTTCTATAACAACATCAACTGCCTCCACACCTTCATAACATTGCTCAATAACATATTCACCATTCTTAATCGTAATCTTAGTATCAGCATGAATAGCATCATCATATGTATTAATATTCATCTTGGCTGTAATAACACTTATCTCACTTTTACTATGAATTGCATCATCTATTGTATAAAAAACAAATATCCCATCATTAATATAAATATTTTCATCTGCTTTAAGTCCTTTTTTACTACCATCACTTGCTTTATCATAACCACCAAAAGCATAATTAGAAGAATCTATCTCTTCATAACCAATTGTACTTATTTCAAAATTACCATTTTCAATAATTATATCATCACTAGTCTGAATACCGTCTTGTTTACTAACTATCTTATAATTACCACCTTTGATACTAACACTTTTTTTACAATTTATACCATCGTTATAATTACCTCTAACTTCTAAATATCCTTCACCTTGTAATGTCAATTTCCCCTTAGAATATATTGTAGCATTATAATCCTTAGTACCATCACCACGTTTATTAGAATCCTCTAAATAATTATTACTATTCTTTTCACTCTCGATTATTAAATTAGCCTTTTCTTCTGAAACAAGGGCTCCATTAAAATCACTCTTTATTCTAACCCCATCTAAAATTAGTTTAACATCTTCCTTAGTTCTTATAACAATACTTCCATTATTAATTAAACCCCTTAATATATAAACTCCACCTTGTTCTATTACTAAATATCCATTATTAATATTAATATCACCCTTAATACTATTAACGTTTATTTCTAACTTATCCACAGTTTTCTGTTTACAACTTGTACACAACAAAATTAATATTATTAAAACAAATTTTATTTTAGTTTTCATAAAATCTCCTAATAAGCTCTTACTATCATCACTAAATTACCACCGCGGTAGCGATATAAATCACTATAAACAACTCCATATAATCCATAACTATCTGTCCTTGTAGATTCAATAACTCTATTATTACCTAAATATATACCAACATGGAATATTCTTCCATATTTATTAATTACTCTTTTACTAACAAAATCATTCCATAGCAAAATATCTCCTGGTTTTATATCTTCTAAAGAAACACAATTATCCTTTAACTGATATGCTATTTCAGCAGAAGTAGTTTCATAATCCTTATTAAATACACTCTCTAAAACAGCCTCAACAAAATCGGAACAATCTATTGCCACATATCTATCTACTGGATTAATTGCTTTATTATCTTTAATTTTACTACCAAATAAATAAGGTATACCCACATATTTCTTAGCTTCATTTACTATCTTCAAAGATAATTCCTCATCATAATATTTATTATAATTACCACATACCTCATTAACCGATTCCTTATCCTCATAATCCTTATCTACATAAGATTTCTCATGCTTTAAAAATCCCAATAAAAACACTACAAAAATTCCACACCCACATATATAGTACAAAATTCTTTTCATATAACTATCCCTTATTTAAGAAGTAATATATCCACCAGCATTAATATCTTTAATTAAATCAATACTTTGCCAACCATTACATTCCTTTTTATTAGAAGCTCCATATACATATATTCCCTTATCTTTATCATAATCTAAAATAGTTATATACTTATCTTCTAAATAACATTCATTATCGCTTTCATAAGTATGTAAAATTACTTGTTTATGAGTTTGTATGGCTTTAATAATCCTATCTTCATTCAATTTATCTACGCCTTCACAATTAACAAAATAATTATCAAATATCTTACATACATTAATATTACAATTATTATTCCCTACCTCTTTTAAATCTATATTATAACCAGTAAGTATTGTCTTAACCGCGGCGAATAAACTCTTATTCTCACAACTTTTGTCATCCTTTATAAATTTAAATGTACGATCACTCTTATTTTTAAAAGCATCAGTTAATTCTTCTACTTCTTCCAAAGATGGAGCATTTACTTCAATACCTTTATCATATAATTTAACAACCTTAGCATATTTATCGTATAAATCTAAATAATCCTCATTATAATTTTCATTCATTTTACTAAAAGGAATAATCTTTATATTTCGATAATCAGCATCATGATAATTATATATAAGTTCACTCTTAACAGAAGCAATTCTAACTTTATTACCAATTTTCTCTACATTTATTTGAGCAAGTTGTCCAATATTGTAATCACTAGAATCACTTAAAGAATAACTATAAAGTAAATTCCCTAAAGAATAAATTACCACAGTATCATTAATTTTCTCAATTGGTTGAATAACAGTAGGACCATGCCCCAACACTACGTTAACACCCAAAGATGCTAAATATTTAGCTTCTTCTTTTTGATAATTGCTAGGAATAAAATCATCACTATCATCAAAATGCATTGAAACAATAATTAAATCAGTTTTATCTTTTATCTTATCAATATCTTTTTTTACTTGAGCTCTATCATATAAATTAACAAAATAATTATTTTCATTATAAATTTCCTCATTATTTATACTAGTTGTATAAGAAAGCAGTACATACTTAATACCATTCTTTTCATAAACATTAATATTATCTCGAGCATTGCTATTTTTGTAACTTCCAGCAGTATAAACATTAGGATAATTATCCCAGAAAGAAAGCGAATTATTTACACTATCATTATGATACTTACAATAAAACTCATTTGATTCTTCATTCAAAGTTATTTCACCCTCTAAAGTATGATTCGTAGCTAAATTTACCATATTAAAACCAGCATGTATCATATCAACAGCAAAATTATATGGTGTATTATAACAAATAGCCCCAGCAAATTTATATTTAGAACCCATAATTGGTGATTCTTGACTATAAAATTTTAAATCATAAGGCTTTATATATTCCTTTAAATAACTTAACATACTAGAAAAATCATAAGTATTTTCACTCACTATATAAGCATCACCCATAACAATATTATTTACAAGAGCATTACCACCCGCTACTATAGATAAATTCTTATTTTTTTTACAAAAACAAAATAATAATATTAAAATTATTATAACAATTAAACCACCAATAATAATTAACTTTTTATTCTTCATAAAAATCCTCCTAATCATATTTTTCTTAAAAAATAATATATTCTAGCCTCAACTTCATCTTCATAATATTGACAACTACAAGTAAAAACAGTTAAAAATTGATCATTTACATTAGGTAAAGTACCAAAATCATAATCACTTCTACTAATTTGATAATTAATCCATTCATAAATACTATTACTATCTTTAAAATCATAACCATTATCCCAAGTGTTATAATATATTGTTTCCGGCGATTCATCAACATCAGTTTCATACATCGAAAACACTTCCCATTTCCCTGTAATACCATATAATGATACATACCAAATTCTGTCTTCTTTATTTTCAAAATTAGGCATTACTTCTTTATTTAAAGATAAATTATTCTTCTCATAACAACTATTGTTTAAACCAAGATTAACATCTCTTATATTATGCAACCAATAAAACTTAGCAACACTAACCCGTGAATTGTGCCCAGTTATAACCATATTTTGACTTTTTGCATTATTAGTAGTATAAATTGCTCCACTAGTAAGTTTCTCACCCTCAAATCCATAATCTAAATAATAATTATCATAATGATACATAATAGGATAATTTATATTAGTCTTTGGTATATATATCCAACCTACCGTATCAGGATTTAACTCTCTTGCCTTTTCTAAATCTCTATATTTAGGAAAATTATCATACTTCCTATCACCTTCAAATTTTTTTAAAATAGACAATACAACAATCACTATAATTATAAATACTATCAAACCCATTTTAATATATTTATTCATTATTAACCACCATCACGCTTCTAAAAGATATATGATTATAAGCATTTCCGTCTATACTACAGAAGTAAAATAAACCAGATTTCTCCCCTCCAATTGAAGAACATCCTCTCTTAGACCAAGGTTTGTTATCATCCACCAAGCATTCCTTATCACCATAAAATCCTCTAACTTCTCCTGTAGCATCCCCCAACTTAGACCTCTCAAAACTTTCATTTGAACTACTACTAGGATATAAATCATAATACTTTCTATCAATATTACTTAATCTTATCGTAGTACCCATTGCATATTCATTAGAACCACCACTCATATCATATATTCCCGTAATGTTACCAGTGGTTGATGCCCTACTACCTAAATTATTATTGGTATAACCTAAAACAGTACCATTCTCACTTACAATACGGTCATCATAAGTATAATTACCAAAGGTAGTCAAATAAGGATTATCCTCTTCACCTTCACCTAAAGCAACAGCACCTTTACTTCTACCAGTAATTCCCATACTATTATTTTGATAAATCTCATTACATTCCAAATTACATCTACCATATTTCGACTGTGATAAATAAGCAACAGCACCCCATTCAATATTTTTAGCCACATGACTATCAACATAATTAGAATTTACATAAGAAGAAAATATTTTTGAAGTATCAAACTGCTGTAAAACACTTTGATTAGTTAAAGCAACCATATTAGGCAAAATCGTAGGTTGAGTCTCACTACCGGTAGTCTCAAACTTACCTACCCAAATACCTTCTAGTTCCTTACTTCCAAATGTAAAAGCCGGATGTGTATACCAATTTCCATTTCTCTTATTTTGGCACTCCTCTACCCCCTCTTCATTACTCATACACTTTACATCACCAGTAGAATTAGTACCATTTTCAAACTTTATATTAATAATAGTCTCATCAATTTTATCAAAATCAACATTAAATAATTCATATTTATACCTTGGTATCCACACATAAAAAGCTAAAACATCACTATATAATATTACAGTACCATCTTCAGCATTAACATAGTCATATCTTGATTTAGAAAGTCTCTTATCTTGCTTATTTTCATTAACCAAAACAATATTAGCCCATCTACCTTGGCTATAATCATACCACTTATTACCATGATTGCTTTCATTTGCTTTTCTCCACACCTTATTTACATTATCATAGTAAACTGGTATCATCCCATCAACAATAACCGGTTTATTACATAAAATATTATTTTTCTTACATAAGAAAAAGCAAATAACACAAAAATTACTTAAAAATAAAAGGAAAAAACAAATCGTTTTAATATTTCTCATATTTGACACCCTTTACTATAATAATTATATCATCTTTTTTTATGATTGACAATTCTTTTTTTAAGTTATATAATTAAATCAATTATAGGAGGAAAAAATATGGCTTTAAAAAAAGAATTAGATAAAAAAACAAAAGGAAAATCAAAAGTAGTATTACTATGTACTTTTCCAATCTTATTAGTAGGTGCAATCACAGGTGTAATATTCAGTCATTTTAATTCAAATAATAAAAGCATAACCAAAAGTGATGAAAAAGAGTATCAATATGACTATGAATATGACAGTAACTGGGAAGAAGTATTAAAATATACAGAAGAACAAAGAGAAAAGTATAAAAATATTAACTGTGAATGTGGATAAGAAGGTAATCATCCTTCTTTTAATTTATCTCAGTCTCAACACTCTTAGTACCCAGTTTATTTATTTCTATACTTTTATCATACAATCTAATAATTTTACTGACTTTTTCATATAATCTAAGATACTTACTGTTACCCTCTTTCATATAACTATAAGGTATAACTTCAAAATTAGTTTTTTTATTATTAACAACATTAAAATAACTATATGCAAGTTCACATCTAGGATTACTAATAATTATCTTATTACCCTTCTTACTTATTTTTAAATCAACCATCATTCCCACTAATCTACTATAATCATACTCTTCGCTCTGAGCCGTAATTAAATTACCCAAAGAATATATTACCAAAGTATTATCAATCCATTCAATAGGTTGAACTACATGTGGATGTGTTCCAATTATAACATTAACCCCTAATTTAGATAAATAAGAAGCTATTTTCTTCTGTTCTTCTGTAGGAATAGGATTATTCTCCTCTCCCCAATGCATAGCCACGAAAATCACATCTACCTTATCACGCACTTTCTCAATATCCTGCTTAGCCTTTTCATTAGAATATATATTCACTAAATAGGAAGCGTAATCAATAATACCATCCATATTAGTACCATAAGTATAATTCAAAAAAGTATAAGAAATTCCATTCTTTTTTTTAATAACTATCCTATCCTTATCTTCATTACTATCATATATTCCTGAAGTATAAACCTTATCAAATCTCTTGAAAAAATTAATATTATTTATAATACCTTCCTCATTCTTATCACAATAATAATCGTTTTCATTCTTAATAACTAATCTACCATCCATAACATGATTCGTTGCAAGACTTATCATATTAAAACCCATATTCATCATATCTATAGCAAAACTACTAGGAGTATTATAACATATAATACCGGAATACCCCAAACTATTACCACTTATTGGAGTCTCCTGATTATAATATCTTAAATCATAATCTTTAATATACTCATAAACGTACTTAAACATCTTAGAAAACTGATAATTATTAGTACTCTTAACATAAGCATCCTTCAAAATACTATCTGTTATAAGTGCATCACCAGCCATGACCATAGTAAAAGATTTCTCCCTATTAAAAAAGAAATAAAAAGAAATAAAACATAAAACAAGCAACAAAACAATAAAAATATATATCTTCTTCATATAATCACAATTCCCATATTCAAAATAATTGTACCAAAAAATTAAAATATAATCTAGCATTTTATTAAAAAAAATGTTATTATTATAATGAGGTGTTCATATGAATAAAAAAAGAAAAAAAACAAGTAATAAAAAAATTATTATTTCATTTATAATTTTTATCTTAGTATTAATAACTTTGGGATTCTATTACTTTTACGAAAATCATAGAGTAGAAGAAATAGATTATCAAACATTCTTTAATAAATGGAAAAACAAAGATAGTTTCATCCTAGTAGTAAGCAAAACAAAATGTCCATATTGTCAGTTATATTTACCTAAAGTAGAAGACATTGCTAAAAAATATAAAATAAAAGTATATTATGTTAACACTGATAATTTCACCGCAGACGAAAGCGACTCATTTTCAAGTTATATAGATTATCAAGGTTCGACACCTACAACAGTATTTATCACAAATGGTGAAGAAAAATCAAAACTAAGTCGCATTCATGGCAATGTCAAATATGAAAAAATAATAGAAAAATTTAAAAAAGCTGGTTACATCAAATAATCAGCTTTTTACTTTTCCAAATAATCTTCCCCTTTAAAAGGATCACTAGTAAGTAAATTATTATAATTTTGTTGTCTAAGCACTTCATATACCATAATAGCCACACAATTAGATAAATTCAAAGCTCTAACATTTCCCGTTGTAGGTATTCTCAAACACCTATCCAAATTATTCTTAAGTATCTCCTTAGGTATACCAGTAGACTCCTTTCCAAACACTAAATATATATTTTTAGTACTATCGCGATAATCAAACGAAGTATGTGGTTTTTTTCCATATCTTGTCAAAAAGTAAAAATCTCCCTCATTCTTATTCAAAAAGTCGTCCCAATCATCATATGTATAATACTCCAACTTATCAATATAATTTACTCCACTTCTTTTAATGGTAGCAGAATTCAAAATAAAACCAAGTGGATAAATTAAATGTAGCCTTGCACCCGTAGCCACACATGTACGCATAATGTTACCAGTATTCTCAGGTATCTCCGGCTCATATAACACAATATTTATCATTTTATTCACCCTTTAAAATCAAATATGAAATAATCTTCTCCATACTGTATCCATCAACATCAATAACATAAATATCATCTAATTTCCCATTTTTAAACACAGAAATATTAGGCACTGAAGTAATATCCTTGTCATTAATAGTATACTTATTATTAGTATCACCCTTATAATTACTAAGGTCTAAATATAAAATCTTATTTTTTAAATCATTTTGATTAATTGCATTAATAAATTTTTTCTCAAAATTTCTTATCTTTTCATTACCAACTTTACTCACATAAATAATCGCACTTTGATTCTCCACCAAATAATCATCTAATTCTTTGTAATTAATTTCAAACAAATAATTACCCATTATTGACTTAGATAAATAACCATCCTCATAAGCCTTATACCACTTTCTAAAATATAAAGCAATCATCAAACTCAAAACAATAACAATAAATAATATAAAATAATTCTTCTTTGGTATCTCACGCATAATAAATCCTCCTCTTTAATTTTATCAACATAATCTTTGTTTGTAAATATTAACTTCTTTTTTTACTATCTTTTTTATAAATACTATCAAGTATCAAATTCTCTTGTTCATCAAAAGAAATATTTTTCTTTAAAATAATTCTTCTAAATATATTATCTTCACCCATTAATAATAACATAAATTGTTCATCTAAAAACCTATTACCATAGTTAACCAATTTACTATTAAAATTAAGAATAGTTAAAGTTTTATCAAAATCTTCTTTATACTGACTATCATTATAAACACTATCATACTTACTAAATAAACTATTAAATTTACGGTAATTCAAATAATTATCCAAAATAATCTTATTCACCTCTAAATACTTATCTCTAATAAAAGATTCATTAAATAAACTACTAAAATTTTTTTTAATAAAAGACAAAGTCCTAATCATACCAAGCAATTTAGCATTATATTCAATAGTAATATTATCATAATCTTCCATATTAGAGTGCCCCACTAAAGACTCGATAAAAAATCCTCTTTTATAAGAAACCGCTAACTTCTTACTCAAATCATTTTTATAGCTATCCCTACTCAAACAAAAATTAACCTGCTTAACATGTTCAATTTCGTGAAACAAAGTATATAATAATCTAAACAATAATTCTTCACCATTAAACTCTTTTTCTAGTCTATTATAATCTAATTGTATCTTACACTCTGGTTTCGTTAACATATATAACTTAAAATTGGTATAACCATATGCTCCATCTAAAATAGTATTATTAATC